>SAMEA104315426__coassemble_701_pt1 | contig 15551 bp, 13 predicted proteins | sample SAMEA104315426__metabat2_low_PE_002 | metagenome-assembled genome bin SAMEA104315426 (sample SAMEA104315426) | gut metagenome | biome: Monkey gut; feature: monkey-associated habitat; material: faeces | place: China | collected 2013
ATATAGCCTTGCTTGTAAAGTTCAACAAATGCCTTAATTACGCCTTTAGAATAGTCGTCGTCTAAGGTGTGGACAAGCCTGCTCCAGTCGCACGAAGCCCCAAGCTTTTTAAGCTGTTCAATAATTATGCCGCCGTGCTTGTCGCGCCACTGCTTGGCAACTTCCAAAAACTTATCGCGCCCCAGCTTTTTAGCCGAAAGCCCCTCTTTGCGAAGGTACGCTTCTACCTTGGTCTGGGTTGCAACGCCCGCGTGGTCGGTACCGGGCACCCAAACCGCGCTTTTGCCGTTTTGGCGCGCGTTGCGTATTAAAATATCTTGAATGGTGTTGTTTAAAACGTGCCCCATTGTAAGCACACCCGTAACATTCGGGGGCGGCATTGCAATAGAATACGCTTCTTTAGTAGGGTCGCTAGACGGCTTAAAGCAGCCGTTTTCAACCCACTGGCTATACCATTTGTCTTCTACTTTTTGAGGCTCGTAGGCCTTTGAAATATCGCTCATTACTGTTTAAACCTTTTAAATAACAATGTTCCGTTGTGCCCGCCAAAGCCCAAGTTTGTGCTAATGGCAGTATCTACCTTCGCCTGTCTTGCAACGTTGGGCACATAGTCCAAATCGCAGTCTGGGTCGGGGTTTTCGTAGTTTATTGTGGGCGGAACAATTCCCGTTTCTATAGTCTTTGCGCAAATTGCGGCTTCTAGCGCGCCGGCAGCACCCAGCAAGTGGCCTGTCATACTCTTTGTAGAGCTTATCATAAGATCTTTTGCGTAAGGACCAAATACTTTGTGTATTGCCAAAGTTTCGAACTTGTCGTTGTAGGGCGTCGAAGTTCCGTGCGCGTTTATATAGTCTACATCTTGCACCGAAACTTTTGCGTCGTCTAAAACCCTTTCAAGGCAGTGGGTCAACCCTCTGCCTTCAATGTCGGGGCTTGTAATGTGGTAGGCGTCGCAAGTTGCGCCGTAGCCCGAAAGTTCGCAATATATTTTCGCGCCTCTGGCCAATGCATGGTCTAGCCTTTCAAGCACCAAAACGCCCGCACCTTCGCCCATAACAAAGCCGCACCTGTCGGCATCGAAGGGCCTAGATGCCCTAGAAGGCTCGTCGTTAAAGTTTGTGGCCATTGCTTTCATTGCGCAAAAGCCCGCAAAGCTTAAGGGGGTTACCGCAGCTTCGCTGCCGCCCGCCAAAATAATGTCTTCTTTGCCAAGCTGCAAGTGAAGCATAGCCTCGCCTATGGCGTGTGTGCCGGTAGCGCACGCGCTTACAACCGAAAAGTTTACGCCTTTTGCCCCAAGCGCAATTGCCACAACGCCCGAAGCCATATTAGCCAAAAGATTTGGTATCATAAACGGCGAAACCCTGCGCGGGCCTCTTTGAACGAAAGCGGTTGTCTGCTTTTCTATAGTATCCATACCGCCTACGCCCGAACCGATTAGAACGCCCATTCTGTTCATATCCATCTTTTCAAGGTCTAGCCCTGCGTCTTTTACCGCAAGCTTGGCGGCTGCCATTGCAAAGTGGGTGTATCTGTCGCTGCGCTTTGCCTCTTTTGCGTCCATATAATTTTCGGCAACAAAGTTGCGGCATTCCGAAGCCACTTGGCAGTTTAATTGCGAAGCGTCGAAAAGGCTAACCGATGTTATGCCGCTTTTACCTTCGCATAGGTTCGACCACAAAGCGTCTATGCCGTCGCCGAAAGTCGAAATTACGCCCAGACCTGTAACAACTATTCTCTCTTGGCTCATAACGTATCCTAACTAACTGAAATTAACAAAGTTATAAAAAACCAGAAAACCCGTTAGAAGCAAAGCCAACTAACGGGTATTCTACAAAAATTATCTAGTTATAATCTTGCAACTAATTGTTGGCCTTCGATTTTTCTTTGATATAGTCGATTACCTTTCCGACAGTTGTAAGCTTTTCGCCGTCGGATTCGGGAATTTCTTCTTTAATATCGTCCTTAAATTCTTCTTCAAAAGCCATTATAAGCTCAACCTGATCGAGAGAATCGGCACCCAAATCGTCAACAAAAGACGCTTCGGGGGTAATTTGCTCTTCGTTAACTTGGAGCTGTTTTACTATGATATCTTTTACTCTTTTTTCAATGTCTGACATAGTTTTATTTCTTATGGTTATTCGTGTATAAACTTATGTTTATAATTATGGTTCAAATAATGTACCCTTTTGCGGTTTTGTAAAGCTTTTTTTTATCTTAGGCGGCTTAGGGCACTAGCGGCGTCTTCGTTGCCAAGCGAGGCTGCCTGCTTTAAAAGGCGTATGGCTTCGTCTCTATTTTTGGTAACGCCAATACCAATAGCATAGCACGCCCCAAGGTTGCCCATGGCTTCGGCGTCGCCTGCGTCGGCAGCCTTTCTTAGATAGCGCACCGCCTCGGCGGCACTCTCTTTGTCGGAATCGTTTTCAAGCAAAACTGCACCCAGGCGGCTTTGGGCTTGAACAAAACCCGAATCTGCCGCCTTTTTTAGCCATCTTACAGCTTCGCGGTTATTGCGTTGGCCGTCTAGCCCCTCAAGCTTAATTTCGGCAAGCATTGTCTGCGAATACGCGCTGTTTTTATACGCGCTTCTTCTATAATACCTTGCGGCCTCTTTAAAATCGCGCTCGATTCCTATTCCGTAAAAATAGCAGTCGCCCAAATTGTCCAAAGCCTTTTCGTATCCGTTATCGACAGAATTTTTAAAATATTCAAATGCCATTTTTGGGTCTGTGCTTGCGCCCGAAATTTTGCCCGAAAGCATTAAGCCCGCCGTATTCATAGCTTCGCTGCTGCCGTTATACGCCGCCCTTTGCGCCCAATACAACGCCTTGTTTGCGTCTTTTTCTACGCCGTTGCCCTCTAAATATAGCTTAGATAACGCCAATTGCGCCTGCGGATATTGCATTGTTGCCGACTTTTCGAACCAAAAATACGCCTGCTTTGGGTCTTTTGCTCCAAATGCGCCCTTTAGGTAAAAAGTTGCAATGTTGCATTGGGCTATGGCATTCCCGCTATTGCCAGCCTCTTTTAAAAGCGACAAAGCCTCTTGCAAATTTTTGTCTTTGCCCTCCATTTTGCACATCGCGAGCGAAATTTTCGCCCTAACGCTTCCAGCCTTTATTGCCTCGTTAAACAATTCTTCGGCCTTTTGTTTTGATTTTTCAACCCCAAGCCCCTTAAGGTGGCACACTCCCAAACAGTTTAGGGCAGCAGCCGAAGTTTTTGCCCTTTCAAAATAATTTACGGCATTTGCGGCATTCTGCTTTAGGGCAATGCCCTCCATATAAAAATAGCCTACGGCAGCCAGGGCGTCGGCATTGCCGAATAAGGAGGCATTTGTAAAATATTTTAGGGCTTCGTAGTTGTTTCTTTCAACTTTGCCCAACCCCCTAAACGCCAAAACGCCCATGCAATACATTGCGTCGGCATCGTTTGCCGATAGCTTTTTTATGTTTTCAACATCGCTTTTTTCTATTTCGGGGAACCCCGTATAGTCGAAGGCATTTTTAAGCAGGTTATATAAATTTGCATCTACGGCAAAAGCCTGCACACAAAAAAGGAATATAAGCCAAAAGAATTTCATACTATGCACTTATTTTATAGAGCATTTTACAAAAAGCTCGGTCATAACCGATTCGTCGGAAGCCGCACCCCTTGCAATAAGGTTGCGGAATGCCTCAACAAAATACATCTGAAAATTTATCAGCCTTTTTAGCGAAAACTTCAACGCTATGGGAGCAAGCTTGTTGCACACATACCACGAATTTTGCGAAAACACATTGTAGGGGGTTTTGTTCGAAGCTCCGCCAAAATCGTCTGCCATTTGCAAAGATAATGCTTCGAAAGACGCCTTGTATATTCCGGTAGAAGACGCCTTAAGCATTCCGCTATCTACCAAAGCCCTAATTTGTATTAAAATGGAATTTTGGTTTACCAAGCCAGCCAATATTTGGCGCGCCGATGCGTTTTTGTCGGTAAAAAACCTGCGGTGCAATGCCGACAACGCAGCGGGCAAATCGCCGTCGTAAAAGGCGGTGTTTATTTCAAAAAAGTCGCCCTCGCCGAAAACGGGAACGTTTTGCGAAACAATTTGCTCTGTAATTGTGCCTTTAAAGCCAAGGTAGGCTGCCAATCTTTCGGTGTCGCTAACGGCCATTCTCGGAGACGCCGCCACAGTGTTTACAAGCGCATATAATGCGTCTTCTTCAATTTCAACCCCGCATTTTTTGCATGTTTGCAAAACAAGCTTTTGGCACGCCTGGGCTGCGTTCGACGCCTTTAAATCGCTAACTTCGGCAAACGACATAAGCTCTTTTAGAGTTTTCTTTCGCCTGTCTGCCCCGCACGCGCTAATTACAACGCCAACGTCTTGGTTGTCGGCAAGGCTTTTGGCGGCGGCAACCAGCTTTTCGGTAGCTTCGGCTGCAGCCTGCGACTTTGCCGCCCTGTTTTCCGAAAATATATTGGCGTTTCTAATCCAAACATTTTTTTTGGGCGAAAACATCGAAACTGTCATCATCGACTCTATCGCCGCCGTACACGCCTTAACGGCTTCGTCGGCGGTTGTGCACATAGCCTCTATAATTTCGTTCGAATATTCGTCGTCTACTTTTTTGGACAATTCCGAAAATATCGATTTTGCCGCGTTGTCGGCTATAAATTCGTCGTCTGCCAATACAAGATATACCATATAAAAATACTCGCAACAGCCGCTTTGCCTGTCAAACTATTATTGTTGCATTGCGCGCCCTTTTAGAACAATGTTTAAGCAAACAACATATGCCGCAAACACCCCCAAGCAAAGACCTATCTAAAAACACGCTAAACAAGGCCGTTTTAGTTGCCGTAAGAAACCTTACCGGACCCATTCAAAACGCGCAAAGCCTCATAGACGATCTTGAAGAGCTTTGCAAGAATCTGGGCATTTTTTGCTGCAAAAAAATTGTTGTTGGAGTGCGCGAATTTTCGCCCCAGCTGCTTATAGGCTCGGGCAAGGCCGAGGAAATAATAAAAACCGCCGAGGAAAACGAAGCCAAATTGGTTGTATTCGATAACGAAATAAGCCCAACCCAACAGCGCAATTGGGAAAAACTTGCCAACATTTGCGTTATAGACCGCCACGAAATAATTTTGGAAATTTTTGCCAGACGCGCGCAAACTAAAGAAGCTACGCTTCAGGTAGAGCTTGCAAAGCTGGAATATTCGCTGCCGCGCCTAAAGCGCGCCTGGAACCACTTTAGCAGGCAAAGGGGCGGCGGCGTTACCCAGCGAGGCGAAGGCGAAAGCCAGCTAGAGCTAGACCAACGCCGCGTAAGGGAAAGAATTGCGGCGTTAAAAAAGCAGCTATTAGAGGTAAAAAAACAGCGCACCACCCAGCGCAAAAGACGCCAAAGGCTACCCATGCCAACAGCAGCAATTGTAGGCTACACAAATGCCGGCAAGTCTTCGCTTTTAAACGCGCTTTCAAACGCAGGCGTTCTTGCCCAAGACAAGCTTTTTGCCACGCTAGACCCCACAACGCTTAAGCTTTCGGGCGGGCAAACCGTTTTGCTTACCGACACCGTGGGCTTTGTAAGAAATTTGCCGCACCAGTTTGTAGAGGCGTTTAAGTCTACTTTAGAGGAAGCCGTAAACGCCGATTTTTTGATACATTTGGTAGACTGCAGCACACAAGACGCCTTCGAGCACATACAAACTACAAACAAAGTTTTAAAGGAGCTTGGCATTGCCGACAAAGAATCGGTGCTTGTCTTTAACAAATGCGACAAGCTTAAAGACGACTTTTTAAAAGCGCAGCTTGCCGCAAGCTACCCGAATGCAATATTTATAAGCGCAAAAACCCGCGCAAATTTAGACACTCTTTTGCAGGCAATAGACCACACCGTAAATAAAGACAGCCGCATTATGCGCCTAAAAATTCCGCGGCAAGACTATTCTGCCATTGCCGCCCTACACAAACTGGGCGCAATACGAAAAAAAAGCGACCTAGACTACTGCGTTGAACTTACCGTAAAACTCCCCTCTTCAAAGGCCGCCGCCTTCGAAAAATATTCGACATAAACAAAGCAATATAAGCTTGAAAGGGAAACGCTTTTTGCAAATATTATTCGCTAAAAAAATGAACGAAGAAAATAAGAAAGTTGTTTTAACATGCGCACAGCCCACCGGCAAACTGCACTTGGGCAATTACCTTGGGGCAATTAAATATTGGGTGGATTTGTCGAATAAAGAGGAATGCTATTTCGGCATAGCCGATATGCACGCAATAACCGTGCCCTACACCCCCGCCGACCTGCGCAAAAACGTATACGACTGCCTTGCGCAATATCTGGCATGCGGGCTTAACCCCGAAAGCGCAATTTTCCCGCAAAGCGCGGTTCACGGCCATTCCGACTTGGCGTGGGTTTTGGCGTGTTTGTGCCCCGTTGGCGCGCTCGAAAGAATGACGCAATTTAAAGACAAGGCAAAAAAGCAGACTTCGTTTATAGGCAGCGGGCTGTTGTATTACCCCGTGCTTATGGCTTCCGACATTCTGCTTTACAATGCCGACATTGTTCCCGTTGGCGAAGACCAAAAGCAGCATATGGAATTGGCTCGCGACTTGGCGCAAAAGTTCAACCTAAAATATTCCGACACATTCAAGATCCCCGAAGCTTCTATACCGAAGGCGGGCGCAAGAATTATGTCTTTGCAAAATCCGGAATCTAAAATGTCGAAATCCGACAAGAACCAAAACGCGGTTGTATATGTTGTAGACGAGCCTACCGCCATAAAAAAGAAGCTTATGAGCGCGGTTACCGACTCGGACTCGTGCGTAAGGTTCGACGCCGAAAACAAAAAGGGCATTGCAAACTTAATGAACATATATTCGGTTATAACCGCAAAAAGCTACGCCGAAATAGAAGACGAGTTTGCCGGCAAAGGCTATGGCGACTTTAAAGGCGCGGTTGCCGATGCTTTAATAGCCCATTTGGCCCCCGTAAGGGAAAAATATTTAAGCCTTGTAAACGACAAAGCGTATCTTGAATCGGTATTCGAAGCGGGCATACAAAAGGCGCAATATAGGGCGAACAAAATTTTAAGCAAGGTTTGGAGAAAAGCGGGCTTTTACCAAGCACCAAAAAAATAACAATACTAACAGGAGTTTTTTAAGATGAAAAAATCGCCGCCGATTTGGGCGCTATACTTGGCCGACGCCCTGCAAATTCTGGCCGTTTTGCTTATTGTATTTTCGTATACGGCAAACGACGTGGTTATACCCTTTTCGACGGCGGTCTTGTGTATGTTAATGACGGCTATTGCCGCCGCAACTTCGCTTGTGCCGTTTTTGCTAGATTATAAATCTTCAAAATTTCAGTCGAACGCCGAAAGCCTTAAAAAAGACGCCAAAATAGAAGAGGCTTTCAACATTCTCTTTAAGGAAACAAGCTCTATTAAAAGTGCGCAAACAGCAACCGCCGCAAATTTGCAGGAAACCTTTTCGCAGCTTTGCGAGCTAAAAAACCAGCTTGCCGAAAAGTCGGTTTCGCTAAAAAAATGTGCGTCGGAAATTAAAGAGCTTACCGACAGGTTGTCGCTTATAGAGGAAAATGCCCCACAAGGCAACGACGGCGAGCTGCAGATATTAAGAGACGAGCTTACCGAAAAGATAGACGCCCTTTCGGGCGATGTCGATTCGGCTTTGGCAAGGCTGGATATGGTAGACGAAAAAATTTCGTCGGACGAAAAGCACCTTGAAAGCGCAAACCAAAGCGCACAGCAGGCAAACACAAAAACAGACGAGCTTGCCGACAAGGCAAACATTTTGTCGGACAAAACAAACGAACTTTCGGGCAGAGCCGACGAGCTTTCAAGCAAGGCTGCCGAATACGAAAGCAGGCTAAAAACGCTTAGCGAAAGGCTAGGCTATATAGAAAACCGAATCGACGAAACCGAATACGACGAAGACGCCGAAGAAAGCGAAGAGGAAGTTGAAAACCAAGACCAAGAAGACAACGAAATAACACAAGAACCCCCCGAACAAAACGAAGACAAAGGCGCATTGCCCGAAGAACTTTCGGGAGTGTTGAAAAAGGCAATTTCAAATTCGCAAAAAATTTCCACAAAGTCTTTTATAGACAAAATGCTTGATAAAGGCGCAGTTGACGCCGAAGAAAAAGAAGCAAAAGAAGAAGATAAAAAACCAAACGCCATCGAAAATCCCGAAAGCGACATCGGCATAGAAAGCTTTCCGGAAAGCGACGAAGACGCCGAAAGCAATGGCGGAATTTTGCCCGTTTTCGGCAAAGACGCGGTTGAAATTAACCCGAATATAGACGACTTTTCGTTCTTAAACGACAATAGCGACTCTAAAAAAAGCGACAAAAGCATTATAGAAGACATTTTGAATTTGCCCGTAAATGCGGAACCGGATTTTGAAGAGGAAAAGGAAACCCCCGAAACTGTAGACAAAAAACCGGAGGGCGAAAAAGCGCAAAAGGAAAGCCCGCAAACTATGCTTTTTGACGACTTGCCCCCAGCCGAAAAGAAGCCTAAAAAGGCAAAAGAAGGCAAAACCTGCCTTATTGTAAACGCGCTTGTGGGCATAGGCAACAAGCCCTATGTAAGGAAAAACGGCGAACAAAAAGGCGTGCCCATGCAGTTTTTAGAGATAGGCAAATGGCAATATGCCCCCGAAAATTTCGACGAGCCCGCCAGACTTTCGGTTTGGCTTAACGACTCGGTTATGGCAAACGAAGGCGACATATTAGTAAACCCCTCGGAACAAATAGAAATAAACGCAACTTTTAAAAATGCTTAGTGTAAGAATTATCCCCTGCCTAGACGTAAAGGCAGGCAGAGTTGTTAAAGGCGTAAACTTTGTAGACCTAATAGACGCGGGCGACCCTGTAGAACAGGCAAAAACCTACGAAAAGCAGGGAGCCGACGAGCTTGTATTTTTAGACATTACCGCCTCTAGCGACAATAGAAACATTATGATTGACGTTGTCGAGCGCACTGCCGACGTATGTTTTATGCCCCTTACGGTCGGCGGCGGGCTACGCACTACCGACGACATACGCAGAATGCTCAATGCTGGGGCAGACAAAGTTTCGCTTAATACCGCCGCAATTTTAAACCCAAAACTTATTGCCGATGCCTCCGAAAAATTCGGCAACCAGTGCATAGTTGCCGCCATAGACGCAAAGAAAATAGGAGACGGCAAATGGGGAGTGTTTACCCACGGCGGCCGCAAGCAAACCGAGCTAGACGCCGTAGAATGGGCAAAGAAAGTTGAAGCTCTTGGAGCCGGCGAAATTTTGCTGACTTCTATGGACGCCGACGGCACAAAAGACGGCTACGACCTGCAGCTTACCAAAGCAATTACCGAAAACGTTGGCATACCCGTAATTGCTTCGGGCGGGGCCGGCACGCTAGACCACCTTAAAGACGTTGTAAAACAGGCGGGAGCATCGGCGGTTTTGGCGGCATCTATATTCCACTTTGGCAAATACACAATTAGGCAGGCAAAAGAATTTTTGGCGGAAAACTCAATTCCCGTAAGGCTTTAAAATTTCCGCTACGCTTGCAAAAAAAACAAAAAGTTCGGGATTAGTCTTTCCCGAACTTTTTTGCGTTTATAAAAAGCTTGTTTGGCAAAAATTTTAGACCAAGCCCAAAATCATTTTGCCCTCTTCCGAAATCATATCCTTATTCCACGGAGGATCCCAAACAATGTTAACTTCGGCTTTGTCTACCCCTGGCATTGCCTCTAGGCGCATTTTTAAGTCGTCGGCAATAACGGGGCCAAGCGAACAACCGGGGGCGGTAAGAGTCATATCAACTTCAACGTTGTTTTTGCCCTCAACGTCGGTATAGGCGTCTATTCTATATACAAGCCCCAAATCTACAATGTTTACGGGTATTTCCGGGTCGTATACCGTCTTTGCCAAGCTCCAAAGCTCGTCCTTTTCGGGAAGCGCAAATTTGTGCTCATTTTGCGGCGGCGGCGTTTTTGCCTTGTCGGGGTTTTCGGGTATGGGCTCGCCCAAAGCATCGGCGTCTATGCCCTCTATTCTGGCAACGCCAAAGGGACCTTTAACCGTAAAGTTTCCGCCCAATCTGTGCGTTATAAGCACGGGTGTAGACTCCGCCAAGCGCACTTTTACGCCCGAAGGAATAAGCATTGCCCAACAAGTTCTCTTTAAATTTATTTCTTCGCTCATAGCAAAGCAAGGTTGTCTCTGTGCACCGCCACTTCGCTTGTAGAGGTGCTTTTGCTTTTCATAATTTCTTTGGCGTCGTACGAAGCCAGACCTCTTGCAACCAAAGCCGAGGTGCCGTTTAAAACAATATCGACTAAATCTCCCGCCTTAAAATTGCCGGCAACATCTACCACGCCGGCCGCCAAAAGCGAAGCCCCGCGGTTTTTAAGCGCGTTGGCAGCGCCCTCGTCTACAAAAAGCCTGCCCATACTTTTGCCGAAATGCGCAAACCAGCGTTTTTTAGACACGGGCGAACCTTTGCATGGCTTAAAATATGTGCCCAAATTTTCGCCGTCTAATATTGTGCGCGATACCACATTTTTAATGTCGCCGCTTGCAATATAGGCTTTGCATGCGCTTTTTGTGGCAATTTCGGCGGCTCTAAGCTTGGTAACCATACCGCCCGTGCCGCCTACGCTTGTAGAGGTATTTGCCATTGCCTTTACTTTGTCGTCTACCTTGTCTACCTCGTTAACGATTTCGTTTGTGCCGCGCATATCTATAAGGCCGCCTGCGGTAGACAAAATAAGCAGAACATCGGCCTTAACTAGGCTTGCAATCAACGCACTTAAAATGTCGTTGTCGCCAAATTTCACGTTAAGTTCCGACGCGCTAATTGGGTCGTTCTCGTTTATTACGGGAACGATTTTGTCCGACAAAATTTCGTCTATAACCTCTTTTAGGGCGCAATGCCTGTGGTGGTTGTCGACATCTTCGCGCGTTAGCAATAGCTGGGCAACCGGCAGGTTGTATTGGGCAAAGCTTTCCTCCCATTTCTGGATTAGAATGCCCTGACCTACCGCCGCGCATTTTTGCTTTGCGCTAAGTTTTTTGGGCTTGCTTGCAAGCGAAAGCCTGCCCATGCCCAAACCTACCGCACCGGAACTTACAATGGCAACTTCTATTCCGCTTTCGATAAGTTTGGCAACGTCGGCAACAATGGCGTTCATTCGGGCAACATTAAGCTCGCCCGACTTTTCTATAAGAACGCGCGTTCCGATTTTTATAACTACCCTTTTGGGCTTTTGCGCCATAAAATTATATTTGCTTTATGTCGGCTTCCTTGTCGGCAAGGTCTTTGTTAATGCCGTTAATCGCCTTGTCGGTAAGGTTTTGAACGTCTTTTTCAACGCGCTTTAAATCGTCTTCAGTAATAAGACCGTCTTTTTGAGCCTTTTTGAAGGCGTCGAGAGCGTCTCGGCGAACGTTGCGAACGCGAACGCGGCCTTGTTCTGCCATATCGTTGCAAATTTTAACAAGCTCTTCGCGGCGTTCTCTTGAAAGCGCGGGAACGGGGCAGCGAACTGCGTCGCCCATAACTGATGGGGTTAGCCCAACGTTTGCTGCCAAGATGGCCTTTTCTACCGCCTTTAAAATGCTCTTGTCCCACGGCTGAACCCTAATTGTCTGCGGGTCGGGAGTCGTTATTGCGGCAACCTCCTTTAGTCGCATATTCGAGCCGTAAACTTCAACAACAACGCTTTCTACCATCGAAGTCGAAGCCTTGCCAGTGTGAACTGTGTCGAATTCGTTCAACACATATTGCGAAACTTTGCCCATCGCCTCTTGGGTTTTTTTCAATTCAGCCTGTATATCCATATATTTTCCTTTTTGGTTTTCTTAAAAAAATTTGTCTACCTTATAAAAATTTAGCATACCAAGGTGCCTATCTGCTCGCCGCAAACGGCCTTTTTTATGTTGCCGTATTTGTTCATATCGAATACCAAAATGGGGATTTTAGTATCTTGGCACATCGAAAACGCGGTTGAATCCATAACCGCCAAACGCTTGTTTATGGCGTCTTGGTAGGTAAGTTTGTCGAACTTTACGGCATCGGGATATTTTACGGGGTCTTTGTCGTAAATGCCGTCTACTTTGGTTGCCTTAAAAATGCAGTCGGCCTGAACTTCGGCGGCGCGCAAGGCGGCAGTTGTGTCGGTCGAAAAATAGGGGTTTCCCGTGCCCGCCGCAAAAATAACAATTCTGCCCTTTTCCAAGTGCCTTATAGCCCTTCTTACAATAAAGGGCTCGGCAACCTTTTCCATGGGTATTGCGGTTTGCACCCTAACTTCTACACCCTCGTTTTCAAGCGCGTTCATAAGCCCCAAGCCGTTTATAACGGTGGCAAGCATACCCATATAGTCGCCCGTTGTTCTGTCGACACCCCTTTTAGAGGCGCTTAGCCCCCTAAAGATATTGCCGCCGCCTACAACTAGGCATATCTGCACGCCCATTTCGCTTACTTCTTTTAGCTCTTTGGCCAAGTTTTTTAAAATTACCGGACAAAGCGCATCGCCCTTTTCAACGTCTTTTAGGGCTTCGCCGCTTATTTTCAAAACAATTCGCTTAAATTTGGCATTCATAAATTGCTAAAAAGTATCCCACATTTTGGGCATTATTCAACCTTTTTTTGCTTGGGAAAAATTCTAACCTTATAGGGTTTTGCAATTATCGAATCTGCCGCGTTTTGAACGTCGTTTAGCGATACTAACTTATAGCCGCTTAGCACGGTTTTTGCCCACTGCGTTTTTTCGGGGAACGCCTGCGAATGCGACACTACCGAATCCAGCCAATAGGCGTTGCTTCGGCGCATTTTTTCTATCTGTTTTATAAGCGGCTTTTTTGCCCTGTCGAATTCGTCTTGGGTTATTTTTTGCGTTTTAAGGCTTTCGGCACATTCAAGCAGCAAACTTTCGACCTTGTCGGCATAAGACTTGTCTACAACGCTTGCCTCTATTAAAATGCCGAAATTGTAGGTGCGTTCGGAATTGTTGAAAGCAAAGGGGCTATATACCAACCCAGACTGCTCCCTTATTTTAATTCGCATTCTGTCGTCTAACACGCTGGCAAGCAGGTTCGCCGCCCTTGCCTTGTCTATATCGCGCATAGGGCAACTTTTCCATACCAAAGCCGAAATGCCCTTTGGCAGCTTCGAATTAAAATCTATCTGTACAACTTTTTCGGGATTTGCCAAGTTAACCTCGTACATTTTTTCGGTTGCGTTGCAACTTTCGCTTCGCTTTTCAAGCGTTCCAAAAACTTCGCCAAGCATTTCCAATGCAGAATCGTCGAAATCGCCTACAATCGAAATTTCGGCATAGGACTTTTGCAGCAATTCTTTAAAGAAGTTTTCAACGTCTTTTTCGTTTATAGACATCAACAAATCTTCGGGAGGAAATCCGAAACGCGCATCGCCCGCGCAAATGCGTTTCATTGTTTTCGACTGGAATGCCCCTTCTGGGGTTGTGTCGAACTTAATGTAGTTTTCCTTCACCGTCTTTTTTATGCGGCTTAGTGCGTTTTTACGGAAGGCCGCATTTGTAATATAAGCCCTTATAAGCAACAACTGGCTTTTTAAATCTCTTTTCGAGCAAACGGCGTTTAGTGAAAAACAGTCGTTGTCGGCGGCAAATTCAAGCGACATAGTTTTGCCCGAGAATATCGAAAAAATATCCTCGTAAGTGTGCGCGGTTAAACCGCCCTGAACGATTAAATCGCCCAATTTTGCAATTGCCGCTGTCTTTTCGTTTGCAATGCCCATACGCCCGTTGCCGAACGAGAATTTAACCGCAACGGTATCGGCGGCGAATTCGGTTTTTTTAAGGTTTGCGCGAACATTGTTTGCAAACTTTACCTGCAGCAAGTCAAGCTCGGCAATTTTGTTTTTTTCTACAATTTCGTATTTGCCCGAAATATTCGAATATGCAAATTCCTGCGTTTTAATTTCGGCATTTTTTGCAACCTGCATATTTGCCGCGCTTTTAACTTCGGTTGATATGTCGAATGCGCATGGAACCGCATCGCTTACAAACACAACAAATTTTGAATCGGCAAACTGGCTTTTAAACAAATTAAAAACCTCTTTTGCGGTTGTTTTTGCATACAAATTCTTAGCCGCCAAATAGTCGCTTTCGGGCGAAGTTATAACGTTTTGCTTTGAAATTCGACCAGCCAAATCGTTTGCAATTTCGTTCGTTTTTTTTGTGAGCTTTGTTTTTACAAGCTGCTCGTAATTATTTAGATAGTAGGCTTTTGCCTCGTTTATTTCGCTTTCGTCGAACCCGAATTTCAACGCCTTTGCCAATTCCTGCAAAGGCAGCAAAAACGCATTTTTAGTGAGGTTTTTAGGGGCAGTAATATCTAGGCAGGCAACGTCTACGGCGTCGAACAAGTCCATAGAATAGGCGTCGCCCGCCGTAAAGGGCGAATTTTCTTCGCCAGAAAGTCTTTCAAGCCTGCGGCTAAGCGCATAGTTTGCAAGGCTTAGCACGGCAAAATATTCCCTTTTTTGCAAAGAGTCGCCCGCAAATTTGGCGGGTTTAACCGACATAAGTTTTACCGACGAATTTTTAAGCTCTTTGTTTGTATATACATCTACAATAGCCCTTTCAAAAAGCTCTTTATAGTTGCAGCTTGCCTTTGCAAAATTATAGTTTTCGGAAACTGTTGGGCGCACAAAGCCCCTTGCCTTTTCGCCACCCAAATACTCTTTTGCCAAGGCTTTTACATAGTCAAAATCAAAGTCGCCTACAACTAGCAACGCCATATTTTCGGGCGAATAGTTTTCGTTATAAAACTTTACAAAAGTTTCGCGCGGGGCATTTTTTATAACGTTTTCGTCGCCAATTGGCAGGCGTTTAGAATAAACGCTGTCGGGCCCGAAAATCGCCTTCCAATAGGCGCAAAATTCCAGATACGAAGCCGATTCTCTTGCCGTCTTTTCCGCCAAAATAACGCCTCGTTCCGAATTTATCTGCTCTAAGGGCAAAAGCATATGGTAGGCGTAGTCGCCCATAAGAACAATGCCGTCTTTTATATGGGTTTTGTCGGCGTCGGGAATGTCTATTTTATATACGGTTTCCTCGAAAGACGTATGCGCGTTTGTGTCGGCACCAAAAGCCATGCCAATGCGCTGGAAATATTCCACCATTTCGCCTGCCTTAAAGTGCTTTGTGCCGTTAAACGCCATATGCTCTAAGAAGTGGGCAATGCCGCTTTCTTGGGCACTTTCGTTTGCCGAGCCCCTTCTTACAACAAGCCTCATCGAAACCCTGTCGGGCGGCTCGGAATTTTTAAACATATAAAGCTTAAAGCCGTTTTCGAATGTCGTTTCGCACAACCTGTTGTCGGCCTGCAACCCATTTGCATAACCCGATATATTCATAAGCATAAAAAATAGAATTATAATTTTTCTATTTCAATGGAAGATAAACCTGTTGTCAAAGAAATCTGTTCAGTTGTCAACCCAAGGTTCTTCATCTGTTTTGCGATTTCAAACGAACGTTTTCTCATTCCTTGTTCTAT
>SAMEA104315426__coassemble_763_pt1 | contig 14352 bp, 12 predicted proteins | sample SAMEA104315426__metabat2_low_PE_002 | metagenome-assembled genome bin SAMEA104315426 (sample SAMEA104315426) | gut metagenome | biome: Monkey gut; feature: monkey-associated habitat; material: faeces | place: China | collected 2013
ACGTTGAAATTTCCGATTTGCACTTGTTTGGAATGGTAAGCGAAAGAGCCTACGAAGGCGACACAAACTGGCTAATGTTCCTATTCGACTGCAAAAAGGTTATGGACTATCTGCCCGAGGCAATGGACGAAGGCTCGTTTAAATTTATGCCCTTAGACGAAATAAAAAAGGGCAAAATTCCCGAAAGCGACAAAAAGTTTATTTGGGATTTATACGAAAAACACAAAGACGGTTTTGCCGCAATAAAGATAGATTGCGGAGAAACCATGACGGGAAAATATTGCGAAATTTTATAAAAAAATGAATACCGACAACGAAAAAATATTAAACATATTCAGAGAAACAAAGGCTTTGCTTGAAGGACACTTCATTTTAAGAAGCGGCTTGCACAGCGGGCATTATTTTCAGTGCGCAAGGGTTTGCGAACATATGGACCAAGTTAGCGAACTTGTTGCAATGCTGCTTAAAAAACTGAACGAAAAGGGCATAAAGTTCGACACGGTGCTTGCCCCCGCAATGGGCGGCTTGGTGCTTGGCCAGGAAATGGCGCGTCAGGCAAAAGCCCGTTTTTTGTTTGCCGAAAAGGAAAACAACAAGCTTTGCTTGCGCCGAAACTTTAAGTTTGAAAAGGGCGAAAAGACCCTGATTGTAGAAGACGTTATTACCCGCGGCGGCCGTGTGGACGAATGTATAAACATTGTAAAGGAAAACGGTGCAACCCCCGTTGGCGTTGCCGTTTTGGTAGACAGAAGCCAAGGCAAGGCAAAATTCGAGGTAGACTGCGTTTCGCTTTTGGAATTTTCGTTCCCAACCTACGAGCCCGACGCATTGCCCGAATCGCTTAAGGCAATAAAGGCGGTTCACCCCGGCTCTTAATTTAAGTATAAACCTTTTTAATGCAAAAACCCCGCATTTTGCGGGGTTTGCTTTTTTTTAGATTAGTCTAATGGGGGAGGCGGAGGAGGCAAACTGCCGTCTTCGTTCGGGGGAGGCGGAGGAGGCGGCATTTCGCCGTTTTGCCTTTCTCTAAACCTGTTTGGAGGAGGCGGCGGCACAGACTTAAACAATTCGGGGTTTTCGTCTATCATCTTTTTGCGCTCTTCTCTCGAAAGCTTGCCGTCGCCGTCTTTGTCGTACTTCTTTTTAAGCTCTTTAAACATTTTTTCGACATCTTCGCGCAGGGCTTTCATCTCTTCTCTCGAAAGCTTGCCGTCGCCGTCTTTGTCGTATTTTTTAATGGTTTCGGGCGAAAGTTTTGGCTGCCTTTGCGGGCGGCCGAACCTGTGCGAGTTTTCCAGAAAAGCCGCCAATTCGCTTTCCGAGAGTTTGCCGTCGCCGTCTTTGTCGTATTTTTTAACTATAAGCGAGGCGCGCTTTAAAAGCATTTGCTTCATCTTTTCTTCGCGCTGTTTTATTGCTTCGCTTGCGGCTTTGCGTTCGCTTTCGCTTAAAACGCCGTCGCCGTCTTTGTCGAACGCCTTAAGCATTTTTGCGCTTATTTCGGGTTTGGGGGCCGGGTTGTCTTGCGCGAATAGCGGCATTGCAACCATTGCAAGAATTAGGGTAATTGGAGTTTTTATGTTCATATTTTTTGGTGTTTTAATTTGTTCGATAAGTTAAAACGCAAACTTCGCTTAAATGTTTCAAAAAAATAAAAACTTTAAACGCGGCAAAAAAAGGTTGAATTATTGCGCGGTTTGCTTTTTGCTTTTTTTATTATGTTTCAGGTAATCTTCAGCGACCAGTGTATGGGCGAGCTAAACAAGATGGACAAGCTTTCCCAGTTGGAAATTATGGACGTTTTAAGTTCGGTAAACGCCGACGATTTGCTGAACGACAAATGCCCGAATATAGGCAAGGTAAGGCGTTCGGGCAAAGAGTTTTACAGGCTTAGGGCGGGCGAATACCGCATATATTTCGAAATTAAAGACGGCAAAATTTTTGCAAATTGGGCTTTGCACCAACACACAATTGCAGACTTTGTGTTCCGCTTTAAGCTTCCCTTTAAGGAAGAGACTTTGGTTGAACAGGAAGACAATTTTTGGAAATATATAGATTCGCTTAAAAAATAGGCGAAAAACTTCTTTGGTTTTCGGCAAGCAAAAAATCCGCAAATTGTTGCGGATTTTTTTGTGCGGTGTAAAACGCAGGGCTTTTCTAGTTTTCCGAATCGTTTTCTTCGGGTTCTTTAAGCATAACAACGCAGGTGCCTATTCGCGTTTTTTCCAAACTTTTTATTTTAATTAAAACGTTTGTGTCGGGTATTTTCACGGTTTCGCCAACTTTGGGGAAACGCCCGAGCGTTTCGGTAATAAGCCCGCCTATGGTGGTAGATGTGTCGGAATCTATCTGTATTCCGGTTTCCGCCGAAAATTCCCTTAGGGGTTTTAGCCCGTCGGTTTCGTAGCTGTTTTCGCCAAGCTTTTTCGCCGATTTTAGCCCCGTTTTGTCGAACTCGTCGCGCATATTGCCTATTACTGCCTCGACAATGCAGTCGAGCGTAAGTATGCCCGAAGCCCCGCCGAATTCGTCTAGCACCAAGGCTATTTTAGATTTGCCTTCTTTGAATATCGAAAATGCCTCCGAAATTCTTTCGTTTTCGCTAATCTTTAAGATTTCCCTTTTAAGCGAAATAAAATCGTTGTTGCTTACGGGCAGCACTGCAATGTCTTTTATGTGCAAAAAGCCCTCGCACTTGTCCAAGTCGCCGTTGCAGATGGGGTAGCGAATGTGCCGCGTTTGGCGTATCATTGCCATATTCTGTTCAAAAGAGTCGTTTAGATTTATAAACGAAGCTTCGTTTCGCGGAATCATTACGTCGAAAACTTCCAAGTCGTTAAGGCGCATTGTGTTTTTTACAATGCTTTCTTCCACCGAGCCAAGCTGCCCCGTTTCGCTTTCTTCGGCGCGAAGTTTTACGTCTACGTCTATGTAGTCGAAGGAATCCAGCTCGGTTTCAATCTTTTTACCGAAAATTTTGCACGCAAGCTTGCGCGAGGCAAACTCGAAAGGGGCTAAAAGCGCGAACACAAAAAAGAAGGGCTTTGCCGAAAGCGAAAGTGTTTTTTCGGGATAGGCGCTTGCATAGTAGCAGGCGGGCATTTCGGCAAAGCAGTATTGCAAAAAGGTTGCAGCCACAAACGAAAATGCAACCAACAGCGCGGTTTGCCCCGTAGAAAACCCTACCGAAAAATTTTCGAACAGCTTTACAAGCCCCGAAAACACAAAAAGCCCGTTAAGCGCAAACGAAAGCTTTGTTGCCATACTTACGGCAATCGAAGCCTCGCGCGATTTTTCAAGCAAAAACTTTTCGGCCTTTGTCTGCGGAAATTTTTTGTCTTTTGAACCGGCAAACTTAAGCTTTGCAAGCGCAAACCTAAGCCCGCTTAGCGCAAACGAAAACGCGCAGCATAAAACAACGCCAAAAAAACTTGCCGCAACCAAAAGCCAGTTCATAAGCAACTACAAGAGCTTTTTAAACTCTTTTAAGAATCTTTCGTTTTGTTCGGGGGTGCCCACCGTTATTCTAAGCCAGTCGGGCAGGCCGTAGCCCACGTTGGGGCGCACAATTATGCCAACCTTTTCCAAAGCTTCAAACTTCTTTAGGGCGTCTTTTACCTTTACCATTACAAAGTTTGCCCCCTCGGCGATAAATTCCAAATTCCATTCCTTAAAGGCTTTGGCTATAATTGCCTTTTGCTCTTTGTTTATGGTGCGGCTTTTGTTTACAAATTCGTCGTCGTCTAGGGCGGCAATGGCTGCCTTTTGCGCCAAAGAGTTTACATTGAAAGGCTCTTTTGTTCTTTGTATATACGAGGCGATTTCTTCGGTTGTAAAGGCATAGCCTACGCGCAAGCCCGCCAAGCCGTATATTTTCGAGAACGTGTGCGCGCTTATAACTTTTTTGCCCGCCAAAACGTGCTTTTTAAGGTCTAGAGGTTTGTCTTCAAATTCCGTATAGGCGGCGTCGAACACAAGTACGCAAGTGTCGGGCAACTTCGAAATAAAGTCGTCTAACTCTTCCTGCGAGGTGTTTGTTCCCGTGGGGTTGTTGGGGCTTGCAATGAACACAACCCTTGTGTTTTCGTCTATTGCCTTTAGCAAAAGGTTGTAGTCGTACCTAAGGTTGGGCATTTCAACCGCGCGGCATTCGGCGTCCATAAGCATTGTGGAAAGCTTGTATACTATAAACGACTGCGCGCCGAAAACTGCGTTTGTTCCCTTTTCCAAAAAAGTGTGGGCAATAAGCTCTAAAATTTCGTTAGAGCCGTTGCCGAATATGAACTGTTCGGGTTTAAGCCCAAGCCTTTTGGCAAGCTTTTGCCTTAGGTCGAAGCAACCCGAATCGGGATAATAGTTAAGTTTTTTCGCCTCTTCGGCAAGGGCTGCAACCGCTTTGGGCGAAGGGCCCAGAGGATTTTCGTTCGACGCCATTTTAAGGATATTGTCGGGGTCTAGCCCGAATTCCCTTGCAACATATTCTATGGGTTTGCCCGCAACGTATTGCGGCTGTTTTAAAATAGAGGGTCTTAAAATATTTTCCAGTTTCATAATAAGAGGGGTATTATTGGAATAAATTTAGGATTTGCAAGTTAAGATAAAATATTTAAGCATTGTTTTACTATGTTGATAATTTGCACAGGAGCATCGGGCTTGGTTGGCTGGAATTTTGTAAATCAGGCCTTGGAAAGAGGGCATAAGGTTGTCGCTTTATACGACCGCCTTGCTTTGCCCGAACGTAAAAATCTAACTTCGGTACGCTGCGACTTAAGGGATACAAACGCCGTTCAGCGAATGGTTTTGGATATGTTCCCCGACGCGATAGTAAATTGCGCTGCAATATCAAGCCCGGCAGTGGTAGACAAAAACGTAGATTTGGCTAAAAAGCTTAATATAGACCTTCCCGAACGCTTGGCGCAAATGGCATTCCACGTTTCGGCGCGCTTTTTGCACTTGTCTACCGACATGGTTTTCGACGGCACAAAAGCCCCCTATATATTTACGGATATGCCTATGCCCTTTAACCTTTACGGGCAAATGAAGCTTATTGCCGAAAAAAAGGTGCTGGCTGCCGCCGCAAAAAACAGCGTTGTTTTGAGGATTACCCACGTTTGCGGCAACGGACTTGCCGGCAACCGCTCGCTTAACGAAAAGCATTTTATAGCCTGGGCTTCGGGGCAGAAAATAGACGCTCCCGTAAACGACATAAGAAAGCCTTCGTCTGCAAAGAACATTGCCGACGTTTTAGTTGAGCTATGCGAAAGAACCTCTATTACGGGCATACACCACTTTTGCGGCAGCGAAAGCCTTAGCCGCTACGACATTGCCCGCCGCATTTGCGAGCACTTTTCGCTAGACATAAACGAATTTGTAAACAAAACCGAGCTTAAAAGCCCCGTAGATTTGTCGCTAGACTGCTTCGACTTATACGGGAAAATCAAGACGCGCCCGCTGGAGTTCGACGAAATTTTGTCGGAGATGAAAGTGCCGCCTTCGTGCGAAAACTGGTATTTTGAAAAGACGGGCAAAAGGGCGGTAAAACGCTATAAAATAGATTGATATGAAAAGGGTTTTTGCCCTGCAGCTCTTGGCGTTTTGGTTTGTTTCGTCTTTTGCCGAAGGCTTCGGTTTTAAAGACTTTTCGGCATATTTCGACATTTTGCTGCAAAACAATTCGGCAAAAGGCGTTGCCTGTATGGTGCAAAGCGAATCTTTTCGCATATCCGGCAACGGCGATTACGACAAGCCCATTGCCCTTGGTTCGGCTTCGGTTTTGTTGGTCGACGAAATGGCAAATGCCCTGGAAGATTCGGGCAAAAAGTTTAGAAACAAAAAACTTGTAGATTTGTGCGGATATTTTGCGGCTTTGTGCGGCGAAAATTTAACTTTTAACGACTTGGTAAGCTGCAAAATCTCGGCAAACCCCGAAATTGCAAAGTCTTTTAGCAAAGACGGAGATTTGGATTTCCTGTTTTCGTACGCAAAGCAAATGCAAAATTCGCCAATCGAAAAAAGCGTGTCGTTGCGCGAAAATAGGTTGTCGGCAACTTTGGCATATTGCGCAATGTGCTACGCAAAATATAAAAGTTTTGCAAATTATAGGCAAAACTTTTGCCTTATGCCGAAAGAGCTTTTGGGCAAAAAATATCCGTCTATTGCGGCGGAAAACAGTGCTCCTTTAATCGATTTTGTTTTTTGCCTTAGTTTAAATGCCAAAGACTTATGCTTTTTGATTAGCGAAAACTTAAAGCCCGCAAAAAAAGATTTAGGCACGGCGTTTTCGGCTGGGGGCGTAAAATGCAATGTTTTTTCGTACTCGCGCGGCAATAGCGCGTTTATTTTGGCGGTTTTTAACAATGCGGCGGTTGCCTTGTATGTAGAAAATGCAAAAAACGGCGATTCCGCAAAATTGTGCTACAAGGCATTGCAATATTTTGCAAAAAATTGCCCGAAAAACTAGGGGCAAATTTATTTTTTTGCGTTTGTTGCAAACTAAAAAAAAGCTTGTAGAGCCTTTGGGTTGTGGTAATTATAATAGCGTGAATTTTAAAAATATAGAATATCCGCTTTTTGCGGCTCTTTTGGCGTTTGCGCCCCTTTCGGGCGCGGCACTGCAAAACGCAGGCGATAACGCCGACAAAGACCTTTCAATAAAAGTTCCCGTAAACGACGAGGCAACCGAAAACCTTAAAAACAAGCTTTCGGGCAAGAAAAACGCCGCCGCCAAAAAGAACTCGATATTGGATCTTTACAAGGGCGCAATGCCGCAGCTTCAGGCCGACGAACCCATTGTTTACGACGAAAAAACGGGCGTTTTAACCGCTCAAAAAAACGCGAAGATTAGCGACAAAGAATTCGAGCTTGACGCAGATAAAATCCAGTACAACCAAAATACGGGGTATGCCCATTTAGAGGGCGATGTTCGCGCAAACACAAGGTTTTTTAGGCTGGCAAGCCCCTCGGCGGATATGGACGTTGCAAAAAACGCATTTTCCAGCGAATATTTAAGGATTGGCACATATCCGATTTACGCCGAATCTAAAGACATAAAGGGCGATAAAAAGAACGTTTCTGCAAAAGAAAGCCAAGTTTATTTTAACGAGCCCGCGTTTGCATCGCTTTCGGCAAAGGCAAAGTCGTTTAGCTACAACGCCGAAACCGACACCCTTTATATGGACGACATAGACTTTTACCTTGGTTCTATGCCGTTTATGAATGTTTCGCACTTCGAGCAGCAGCACCCGCGCAAACCCCCGTTTAAGGTAGAGCTAGACTACGGCTATAACGGCGACTACGGCGTTTACGGGCGAAACACCGTAATTTATACGGGTTCCGAAATTGTCCACTACGGAGCAAATTTCGACTTTTACACGGCGCGTTCGGTATTGTTCGGGCCTGCGGGCGAATACGAATATTCTGGCGCAAATACCAAAATAACAGGTTCGCTAAACACGGGCTATATATACGACACTGGCTCGAAAAAAGACCTGGGCTTTGACGTTTTAGACCGCCCAATAGGCGCAAACCGCTATTTTATAGACTGGCGTCATAAGCAGACTGTAAACGACAACATAGAACTTATGGGGTATTTAAATTGGTGGAAAGATTCGGAAACTTTAAGGGATTTTCGTCCCCGATTGTTCTACGAAAACCAAATTCCCGATAACTTTGTTCAGGCAACATATTTTGGCGAAACATATTCTGCCAACTTGTTTACAAGGTTTGCCCCCAACGATTGGGTTCAAACCCAGCAGCGTTTGCCCGAAATAAGCTTTTTTAGACAGCCGGTGCAAATAGGGCAAACAGGCATAAACCAAACCTATTATGCCAGCGCAGTTCACCTAAGGGAATTTTCCAACAGCATATACGGCCGCTATATAGACAGCGACAGAATAGACGCCTACTACGGCATAGACCGCCCCTTTGCGCTTACTTCGTGGAGCTCGTTTACCCCGGTTATGGGCGGCAGGCTTACCTACTACAACAACACAATGACCGGCGATTCGAACTATGTAAGAATGCTAGGTCAAATAGGTTTTGATGCCGATATGAACGCGTGGGGAACGTGGGAATTTAAAAGCGACAGTCTGGATATTGACGGCTTTAGGCATAACCTGCGTCCGATTTTGCAGTATAGGTACATTCCCAAGGCATCGCAGGGTGCGAACAGAATTCCCATGATAGACAAAAACGTGTTTTCGACAATGCCGTCGATGCTGGACTTGGGGCTTAGCCGCGATGTAGACAACCTATACGACACAAGCACTTTAAGAGCGGGCATTGAAAACGCGTTTTATACAAGGGCTTCGGGCTACGGTTCGCGCAAAATAGCGTCTTTAAATATTTTTCAGGACTTTAATTTTAAAGACCAGCCGACCTATGTAAATTCGTATGGATATACGCGCAAAATGCGCAATTATTCCGACTTATTTGCGGGTTTTGATTTGTATCCTGCCGAATGGATACAAACGGGGCTATATACCAGAACCGATGTAAAGGAGGGCTATTTTAACCAGGCCGACTATTACATAAGGCTTATGGACGGCGACGCTTTTGCAATACAGTTGGTAACCAACTATATGGAAGGGCAAATAAGCCAGTATTGGCTTGATTTGGAATATAAGATAACCCAAAACTACAAGGTTTGGGGCAGGTGGCGCTACGATTCGAAACTTTCGAAAATTACGGAGCAAGTTTACGCGCTGCAAACAAGGGTCGGCAACGGTTGGATAGTTGAATACTATATCACGCTGCGAAGCGGGGCAACGCGTTCCGACGGATTTTCGTTTGGCGTAAATCTTGAATTGGTAACGTTCTAGTTTTTTGTATGGAAAGCTCGCCAAAAGAACCCGTGCAGGATTCCCTGCTTTTTGCCTCCGACGACATTTCGGTGAAATTGCCCGTGTTTGAAGGCCCTTTGGACTTGCTTTTGTTCCTTATACGCAAAAACGAAATAGACATTTACGACATTCCCATAGAAAGCGTAACAACGCAGTATTTGGCGGTGCTAAAGTCTATGGAAAAGCTTAATTTGGATTTGGCAGGCGAATTTTTTGTAATGGCGGCAACGTTGATGTATATAAAAAGCCGAATGCTTTTGCCTACCGACGAAACCGCCGTTAACGACGACGACCAAGACGAGCCTTCGGACCCAAGGTGGGAGCTTGTAGAACAGCTTTTGGAATATAAAAAAGTTAAGCAGGCCGCCTACGAATTGGACGACTTAATTAGGGCGCGCCAGCTTTGCATGCAGCGCAACTGCTACGAAAAAGATTTGTCCGACGCCGAACGCCCGTTGTCGACCTCCGACAGAATAGAAATTTGGAACACCTTTAACCTTGTGCTAAGGCGTTTGGCCGAAAGCCTTGTTAAGGGCGAAATTAAGGACGAGTTGGTAACCGTTACCGACCGAATGGAATATATCTTAAAACTCGACAAAAAGAAGTTTACGTTTGGCAGCCTTTTCGAAGATTCGCCGCGCTCGTATATGTATATTGTTTCTACGCTGATTGCCGTATTGGAACTTTGCAGGCTTAAAAAATTGGCGATTTCGCAAAACAAGGCCTTCGACGACATAGATTGCGAAGTTTTGCCCGACGCACGCTCTTTGGAATCGGTGCTTGAAAATGCCGACAAAACGCTATGAGACCAAAGAAAAAAGCCCATTTAATAGGTTTGTCTTTTGAAAACGACGGCGAAAAGCGCATAACCGAAGCCGAAGATTTTTCGATTGTAGGCGGCACCGAAGAAGTGCACGAGGCTATGAGCGAAACCGCCATAAAAACTATGGAAACTTTAAAGCGCAAGGGCAAGGCGTTGGAGACGGTTTCGCCCAAAGAGTTGGGCGACATTCTGCGCGAAAATATGCCCGATATGTAGATTTTATAGAATATGAAATATTTTGGAACAGACGGTGTTAGGGGAACTTTCGGCTCGGAGTATGTTTGCGCCGAATTTTTCGAAAAATTGGGAAGGGCGGTAGGCGCGTATTTAAGCTGCGACCTAAAACTTAAAACTCCAAAAATTGCAATAGGCAGCGACACAAGGTATTCGAAAGACGAGCTTAAGGCGGCATTTTGCAAGGGCTTGGGTTCAAGTCTGGTTTTGGATTTCGGCGTAGTTCCAACCCCGGCAATTGCCTACGGCGTTTTGCATTTCGGTTGCGACTTGGGCGTTGTTATAACCGCTTCGCACAATCCCTATACCGACAACGGCATAAAGTTTTTCGACAACCGCGCAAAAAAGATTTCCGACGAAGCGCAAAACAAAATAGAGCAGTATGTAGACGAAAACCGCTTTGCGGAGGGTAGCGCAAAAATTAAAGCCGCCGATGCCAGAACCGCCTACATAAACAAAATGGCGTCGATTTTGCCGAGCGGCTGCCTAAGCGGCGTAAAAATTGCGCTAGACTGCGCAAACGGGGCAACCTATTGCACAACAAAGCCCGTTTTGGAAATGTATGGAGCTAGCATTACGGCAATAGGGGTGTCGCCCAACGGCAAAAATATTAACGACAACATAGGCAGCCAGCACCCCGAAAAGATTGCCGAGCTTACAAAAAGCAGCAATTCTGCAATAGGCTTTGCACACGACGGCGACGGCGACCGCCTTGTTGTTTGCGACGATTTAGGCAACATAATTTCGGGCGAAGAAATTATGGCTATGATTGCCGTAAGCGAATACGGCGAAAAGGGCGGCAAAATAGTTACAACAGTTCAAAGCAACTTGGGGCTAGACAGCTCGCTTGAAAAGCACAGCATAAAGGTGTTCCGTTCGGGCGTAGGCGACAGGCTTGTAGCCCAGCTTATGGCTAGGGAAAACTGCAAAATAGGCGGCGAAAATTCTGGGCACTTTATTTTTGAAGACATATCTCCCTGCGGCGACGGTTTGGCTGCCGCCCTAAAAGTTTTGTCGCTTGTTTTGGCAAGAAAACAGCCGCTTTCAAAATCGCAAAAGATTGTGGATATGTTCGACAGCGTTTCGAAGGCACTTAAGGTTGCCCGCAAAACTCCGTTTGAACAAACAAAAACGCTGAACGGCGCAATGCAGACTTGCCGCGATATGCTTGGCAAAAACGGCAGGATTTTGGTTCGCTATTCGGGCACCGAAAACAAAATAAGGCTGCTTGTAGAGGGCAAAAGCCCCGAAACAAACCAAAAATGTATGGAGATTTTGGAAAAGTCGGTTGAAAATGACTTGCAGTAAACCGAAATAAAGTTTAGCATACAAACATCTTTATAACATTTACCCAATATTTATATACAACTACAACACTATGGCAGAAGAAACAGAAAAACCCCCATTTGTAGACACGGATAAGAATTCGTTGGACCCGCGTCTTATAAAACAGCTTGAAGCTGCGGAAAAATCTATAGATAAAGGCAACCCGGAATATGCAATAGACGTTTGCATGGGAATTTTAACAAAAGTTCCCGCCTGCTCGGCGGTGCGCAAGGTTTTGCACAGGGCACAGCTAAGCAAAATGGGCAAGGGCAACCCCATTAAAAAGTTTTCGGCTCAAATTAGCGGTTTGTTCTTTGCGGCAAAGGCGGCTTCGTTAATGAAGAAAAACGCCCAGCTAGATATTATTGCAGCCGCCGAAAAGGAATTGGCAAAGTATCCCGACAACAAGTTGGTTTCGAAATCGGCAGCCCTTGCCGCCGAAAGCCTAGAATATTGGCCTACAGCCGTTGTATTTTGGGAAGACATTGTAGACTTTAACCCCAAGGATATGGCTTCGTATGTTTCTTTGGGCAATGCCTTGATTAAGGCTTTGCAGCCCGACGAAGCAATTAAAGTTGGCGAAAGAATTTTAAGGGTAAGCCCAGGCAACGGCGATGCTCAGGCGATTATGCGTTCGGCAAGCGTTGTAAAAACCATGTCGGACAAGTGGAAGGAATCGAAAACGGGCAGCTTTAGAGACAACCTTAAGGGTGCCGACGAAGCCGCCGAGCGCGAAAAGGAAACAAGGCTCGTTAACGACGAAGAATCTATGCGCCACAATGTCGAAAAGCTTTCGGCAGAGGTTGAAAAAGACCCCGAAAATATCAATTTGTATAAGGAAATTATTACAAACTTAAAGGGCTTAAAAGAATACGGCAAAGCTTTGGAAGTTTTGGCAAAAGCGCGCCAGCAGCCCATGGGCCAGGCCGACTCTTCGTTGGAAAAGCTTTATGCCGACTTGTTTGTTTTAGATAGCGAAAAACAAATTGCAGCCTTGCAGGCCGACATTGAACAAAGCCCCGACGAACAAAAGTCGAAGGCGTTGGCCGAACTTAAGTCGAAGTTGCACGCGTTTAAGCTTGAAACCGCAAAGACAATGGTTGAACGCTACCCCAACGACTTCACCTACCGCTACATTTACGGTAATTTGCTATACGAAGAAGGCCGTATGGACGATGCCATTGCGCAATTCCAGGTTTCGCAAAAAAGCCCCAAAGTTCGCTCGCAGTCGTTGTTGGGCTTGGGTATGGCATTTGTTGCAGGCAAAAAATACGATATGGCGGTTGACCAACTTAAGCTTGCAAAAAGCGAAATTAAGATTTTCACCGACCAAAAGAAGGATATTATCTACGAATTGGGCAAGGTTTACGAGCTTATGGGCAAGGTAGACGACGCCATTTCCGAATATAAGGAAATCTACGCCGTAGATATTAACTATAAAGACGTTGCAAAGAAAATCAACGCCTACTACGAAAACAAAAACAAATAGTTTGGTACTTGTAAAAGCCCCCGCCGTTTGGTTGGGGCTTTTTTGTTTTTGGGGCTATTTTTATCTTTTATTTTTTTGCCGGTTTTGGCGGCTTTAAAATGCGCAGGCAAAAATCCTTTTATCTCTTGACCTATCTATGCATATAGCGCAAATTCGTATTGTATAAAATGAAAATCGGCATAGCACAAATAAACACAAAAATTGGCGACTTTGCAAACAACGCCGAAAAAATAAAAAAAGCCTGTTTGCAGCTAAAGGAAATGGGGGCCGCTTTTGCGGTGTTGCCCGAGCTTTCGGTTTGCGGATACAGCCCCAAAGACTGGCTAAAACGCCCCTATTATGTGCAAAAGTGCCAAGACGCGCTTGCAAAGCTCGCCCGCGAAATTGCGCTGCCCGCGCTTGTGGGGTGCCCCAGAGCCGAAAACGGCAATGTTTACAACAGTGCCTACTTTTTGCGCAACGGCGCGGCAGAAAAGGTTGCCGACAAAATTTTGCTTTGCAACTACGGCGCGTTCGACGAGCCGCGCATTTTTGCCTCGGGCGAAAGAAAGCCCAATATTTTTGAATTTGCGGGCAAAAAGTTTGCCGCAACAATTTGCGAAGACATTTGGACTGCCGGCTTTTTGCCGAACTCGAAAAACTACAAAAAGCCTTTCCCCCTAGACTTTGTAGATGCAGCCGACTGCGTTATAAACATTTCGGCTTCGCTATTTTCTATGCAAAATGCTGTTGTGCGCGAAAAACTTTTGCGCGAAATTGCAAAAGGCACGCAAAAACCCGTTGTTTTTTGCAATTTGGTTGGCGGCAACGACGAAGCCGTTTTCGACGGGGCAAGTTGCGCATATTCGGCAAAGGGCGCGCGCGTTTGCCAGCTTAAAAGCTTTGAAGAGGGTAATGCCGTGGTAGACATTTTTGAAGATTTGCCCGAAGTTGAATTTAAAGCCCCCGATATGGGCGACTTAAAAAACGCCCTTGTTATGGCAATACGCGACTTTGTTAAAAAAAGCGGCTTTAAAAAAGCGGTTTTGGGGCTAAGCGGCGGCATAGATTCTGCCGTTGTGGCGGCGTTGGCTGTAGAGGCGTTGTCGAAAGAAAACGTTATGGGCATTTCGCTGCCGTCTGCCATTTCAAGCGAGCACAGCAAATCCGACGCCAAAAGTTTGGCGGAAAATTTGGGAATAGAGTTTCATACGGTAAAGATTGCAGAGCCTGTTTGCGCGTTTTCGAACGCATTAAAGGATTTGTTTGCAAACCTGCCGCCTTCGGTTGCTGAAGAAAACTTGCAGGCAAGGGCAAGGGGCAGCATTTTAATGGCAGTTTCTAACAAATTTGGCAGTATGCTGCTTACCACCGGCAATAAAAGCGAATGCGCCGTGGGCTATTGCACGCTTTACGGCGATATGTGCGGTTCCTTTGCCCCCATTGCCGATGTATATAAAACCGACGTATACCGCTTGGCAAAAGAGATAAACAAGAACGGCGAAATAATACCCCAAAACACCATAGACAAACCACCGTCGGCGGAGTTGCGCCCAAACCAAAAAGATTCCGACTCGCTGCCCGACTACGATACATTGGACGCAATTTTAAAATTGTATATAGAAGGCGAAAAACCGGTTGAATATATCGCAAAAAGCCTG
>SAMEA104315426__coassemble_803_pt1 | contig 13655 bp, 17 predicted proteins | sample SAMEA104315426__metabat2_low_PE_002 | metagenome-assembled genome bin SAMEA104315426 (sample SAMEA104315426) | gut metagenome | biome: Monkey gut; feature: monkey-associated habitat; material: faeces | place: China | collected 2013
CCGTTGTAATTTCCATCGGCAACAAGCCAAACCCGCTTATTCCGATGACTTGCAAAAACCTTGCAACAACGCCCAAAGGCACCTTGCAGGTAGACCCCGAAACTTTGCAGACCTCTATGGAGGGCGTATATGCGGGAGGCGACGTTGTAAGCGGGGCAGCAACCGTAATTAGCGCAATGGGGCAGGCAAAGAAAGCTTCGGCAAACATAAATGCGTATTTGGCTTCTAAATAAATGCGCATACTAATCAGCAACGACGACGGCATTGGTTCGCCGTTTTTAAGAAGCACGGCAGCAGCTCTTTCAGAATTGGGCGAAGTTAAAATTGTAGTTCCTTCGAAAGAGCAAAGCTGGATAGGCAGGGCGTTTTCGCGCCACGCCGAACTTAAGCACGAAAAGATAAACGACTTTTACGGCTTCGATTGCCATACAATTAGCGGAACGCCCGCCGACTGCGTAAACATTGCAATAAACCATCTATACGAGCCTAACGCCAAGCCCGACTTGGTGTTTTCGGGCATAAATATAGGGCATAATATCGCGTTTCCGCTTATACTAAGTTCTGGAACATTTGCCGCGGCAGTTGAGGGCGCGGGGCACTTAATACCGGCTTTTGCGGCGTCTTTCCAGCTAAGGAGCGAGTTCTACGAAATGTGCAGAATAAGGCACGAAAGCTCGCCCGACTTAGATCGCGAGTTGGGCGTAGTTTGCGAAAATTGCGCCGAGTTTGTCGGTTCTGTAATGCAGCGCAAAGACGAAATTAAAAAGGGCGACGTTTTCAATATAAACTATCCGTCAGAATACGACGGCTCGCCGGTTTGTATGTGCAAAACTGCAAATATAAAGATGGAAAGTTTTTACAAAAAAAATGAAAGCGGCAACTTTGTGTTTAAGTATAAACTTGGCATGAAGCAAAAAAGCGCAAATTTCGAGCCTACCGATATAGATATGCTTTCGAATTCAAAAGCGTGCTGTTCTAGAATAAATATATTCGAATTTGCAAAATAGTTTTTTTGTGAAGGCTTTAATAAAGGGCTTTTTGGATTTGTTGTTTGCCCGCAGGTGTTTGGCGTGCGGCAAGGTAAACCCGAAAGGCCCTTTTTTGTATCTGTGCAAAGACTGCGCCGAAACGCTAGATTTAAATTTAAACGCAAGGTGCCTGCGCTGTTGCGAGCCTTTAATAGGTTCAGCCAAAGACAGTACCGACACTTGCGTAAAATGTTTCGGCACAAAATTTTATTTCGAAAAAAGTTGGTGCGCCTGTCTTTACAAAGGGGCTGCCTGCGAATTGGTAAAAGAGCTAAAATACCATAAAGGCCTGTATGTTTTGCCCGACGTTGCAAAAATTTTTGCGCAAAATTCGGGATATTTTGAATTTGTAGACAACGCCTACTTAGTGCCTGTTCCATTGCACGGCAAAAGGCTTAAAAAGCGCGGCTACAATCAAAGTCGCAAAATTGCCGAAATTTTGGCAAAGCAAAACCCGTCTATTAGGGGCGTATTAGATTTGCTTGCAAGGATAAAAGATACCCCAACACAGACAATGCTAGACCGCCAAAACAGGGTGCAAAATGTAAAAAACGCCTTCGCCGTAAAGGAAAATGCGCTTTGTGATAAAAATGCAAAATTGGTTTTGCTAGACGATGTTATGACAACTGGAGCTACTCTTAACGAGTGCGCAAAAACCCTTAAAAAGGCAGGTTATAAGAACATATCGGCAATGTGTTTTGCAAAAAGGCCGCTTTAGCTTTTTAATGTTAGGGCAAATAAAAACGCCCCAAAAAATATTCGGGGCGCATAACGTTTTTTACTTTAAGTTTTTTAAGTTTTCCAGATTCAGGGCTTTAGCCTCTTCAAAAATTGCGCCTTCGCGTATCTTTGCCTTATATAAATATTCCCTTAAAATATTGTAGGTAAACTTATACTGCCCGAGTTTGTAAAATGCTTTTGCGTCGTACAAATATGCGCGGCTTGCCCAATATTCCAGCTTGTAATACAAAACGTATACGCGCTCAAAATAGGGGTGCGCTTTAAGATATTCTTTTTGGTCGTAGTACGAAAGCCCCGTTTTATACAAAGCCTGCGCCTGAATTGCGCCCGAGTAGTGCTTGTCTAGCGCAACTTTTAGGTAAAAACTTCTGGCTTCTTCGTATTTGCCTGCAAAACGCAGAACATCGCCTCGCAAAATCAAAATTGCCCAGCGTTCAAAAACCTTTTCGGGGGCAAGTTTTACCGCCTGTTGCGAAAGGTATAGGGCATTTTCGTAGTCCTTTTCGTCTAGCTTATTAAGGGCTAATTCGTAGTTTTTGCAGGCGGCGTTCCAGCTTAAAATTTCTTCGCCGCTAAGCGAAACCGAGCCGTCTGGCGTCGAAATTTTTGGTCTGTGGCTTGGGTTGCTTAAATCGAAGCTATATTCCTGCGCCGCAAGCGAAAACGTTGCCAAAAGCAATGCAAATTTTATTAAAAATTTCATAGTTTTTCGTTGTATATTAGATTTGTAATTTCTTCAAATGTTTCGCACTTTAGCAAATTTATTCTTATTTGCTTGAATCCGCGCGCGCCCTTTAAAAACTTAACTATTTGCGCCTTTAGGTGCGTTAGCTTCGATTTTGTCATCTCAAAAGAATCGCGTTCGCATTGCATAAGATAATCTTTGGCAAGCATTAAAGCCGCCTTTTCGGGCTGGGGGCAAAATTCGGCATTGTTTATTTTGGCTTTTACCTTTTCAAAAACCCACGGGTCTATAAGGGCGGCTCTGCCAATCATAAAGCCATAGCATTTAGAATGTCGCAAAAATTCTGCGCTAAGTTTTTCTACCGAGCCATTTCCTATAAGCGGCACTTTGCAAATCTCGGCGCATTCTTCTATAATGTCCCAGTCGGCAGGGCCAGTATACCCTTGTTTTGCGGTTCTGCCGTGAAGGGTTATCATCTTTGCTCCTGCCTTTACCAATTCTGGTATAACATCTTTGGCTATAATGTGTTGCGAGTCGAACCCCGTGCGCATTTTAGCCGTAAGAGGCGTTTTTTTAAGCGCGCTTGAAACAGTTTTTATTATCTGCACCATCTTTTCGGGTGTCTTTAAAAGGGCAGCCCCCGCATTTGCGCCAACCGCGTTTTGGGCGGGGCAGCCAAAATTTATGTCTATAAAAGCCGGGGCAAAATTCTCTTCTATATACAGCGCGCATTCGGCAATTTTTTCGGGCTGGCTGCCGAAAATCTGAATGCCGTTAATCCCCTCGTTTTCGGCCTGTCTTAGCCTTTCTAAAACGGGAATTGCCCCGCTTAAAACGGCGTTGCTGTGCACAAACTCGCTTATCGAAAAGTCCGCGCCCATCGACTTTAAAAGCCTGCGGTAGGCGGCGTCGCTATAGCCCGCCATTGGGGCTAAAAACAGACAGTTTTTAAAGAGGAAATCCATCGGCTAAAATTCCACATAGCCGCAAAGCAGTTTTATTATAAATACCACAACGTTGTAGCTTAGGTGCGCTACAATTGAAGGCAAAAGCGACTGCGTTTTGTTTAACTTGTTAAAACGCATAAAGTAAAAGAAAAGCGAGTTTATAAATATAAACGCCGTAGAAAACAGCGCTTTGCCTGTAAAGTTAAGCGAAAAGTTTGCAAGCGAAATTGCCTGTGCGTTTTCGGGTATGCTATAGTCCCACAAAAAGGGGTGCATTAAGGCGAATAAAAGCGAGAATGCAAAGATTGATGCATATAAGGCAATTTTGCCTTTGTTTTGCACAACCAAGTAGCCCCTAAAAACAAGCTCTTCTATAAAGGCTGCCGATACCCACGAAAATATCGCAAAAGCCCCCACTTTGCTTTGCTGGTCGGCAAAACCAAATTTACTTTCCAAAACGGTTTGGGCAAAAAGCAGCGCAATTGCCCCAGTGGCCGCCAAGCACAAGGCAGCCTTCGGCGCAAACGAAGCCCCCGCAAAAGAGCCCTTTCTTTGCGAGCCGTTTTTTTTGAAATACTTTGCGTCGTCTACCCACATTTTAAACAAATACAGGCAGGCGGCAAAAAACAAAATGGAATATACAGTATTGTCCTGCATAGGACAAATAACAGCATAAGATTTTCGAAAATTCAATTTTTTAATTGCAAGAAATGCGCGTATGCTAAAATATTAAATCTATATGGAAATCGCAGCAGACGCTTTAAAAAGTTTTACCGCGACAATGTCTAAACAGTTGTCGGCATATAGGCGTACTTTGGCTTTGCAGGCAACCGCTTTCGACAGGAAGCTTAAAAAATACGCGGGCGATTCCATTTCAACAAAAGGCAAATCTATTAGGCCAATGTTGGTTTTTGCGTCGTCGTGGGGTGTTAGTCCGTCTAAAACTGTTTTAAACAGGGCGTGCGCGGTAGAGCTTATACACTTGGCAAGTCTTATACACGACGACATTATAGACAACGCAATGCTTAGGCGCAACGAGCCTACTATGTTTAAAAAATACGGGGTAAAATTGTCGCTTTTATTGGGAGATGCAATTTTTGCCCATGCAATGTCCATTATGGCAAGCGATACCGCCGAAGTTCAAAAAAAGGGCGTGTTGGCGGTAAAAACCCTTTGCGAGGGCGAAATAATACAAAGCATTTTCGACGCCGACAAAAAAACTTCGTTCGACGACTATTACGATATTATCGACAAAAAAACGGCGGTGTTGTTTAAGCTTGCCTGCTATTTTGGCGGTATTGCAAATGGCGACAAAAAGTGGGCGTTGTGTGCCGAAAAGGCGGGGCGCGAAATGGGTATGGCATACCAGATTTTCGACGATATTTGCGACTGGATTGCAACCGAAAGCAACGGCGGCAAAACCACGGGAACAGACTTGCTTTCGGGCAAGCGCACATTGCCTATTTTGCTGCTGGAAAAATGCGCTTCGCAAAAAGACAGGAAACTGCTTTTTGCCTATATAAAAGATTGCGATTCGGATTCGGTGAAATCGCTTTTTTGCGACTACAACATTTTAGAGCAGTGCCGCCAGCAGTTCGACGCAAAGCTTGCCGCGGCAAAGAAGGCTGTTTTAAAGTTCGATACCCCCGCCGCCGCAAAAATGGCCGAGTTTTGCGACGCCTTGTCGGGATTGCTGGTATAGTATGAAGAGTTTCGGTGCAATAGGCGTTTCCTACAAAACTGCGCCGAACGAAATTTTGGCGCAGCTTTCGCTTAAGGGCGAAAGGCTTTTGTTTGCCGACCAAGCTTTCGAAAAAGCGGGCATTTGCGAATTTGCGATAGTTTCTACCTGCAATAGGGTAGAGTTTTATTTTGCAGATACTTCTCAGGAAATATTTGAAAAGGTATGGAATGCTTTGGGCGAAATCTACGCCGAAAATACGGAAATTTTCAGGGAACATTCCAAAGAATATTTCGGGCAAAGCGCGGTAATGCACATCTTTGAAGTGGCTAGCGGCATAGATTCAGAATTGGCTGGCGAAACCGAAATTTTAGGGCAGCTAAAATCGGCATATTCTGCCTACCACGAAAAGGGACACTGCAAACTTGTTCTAAACAAAGTATTCCAAAATGCCATACACGTCGGCAAATGGATTCGCGCAAACACGCAAATTGGGGCGGGCAAAATCACAATAGGCGCGGTTGCTGCCGAACTTGCAGCCAGAATTTTCGACGATGTAAAAAAGGCCGACATTCTGCTTTTGGGCTCGGGGCAAGTAGGGCAAGACGTAGCGCAATCCATATCCGTAAGGGGCGGCGGCATTTTGGCGGTGGCAAGTCGCTCGTTTGAAAATGCCCTTAAGGTTTGCGTAAATTCGGGCTCGTTTGCCTTGCCGCTAGAAAACGCTTTGCAGGACTTGTCTAGATGGGACATAATAATTTGCGCAATGGCGCTTGAAAGCCCGATACTGCTTGCCGACAATCTAAAAAAGGCAATGCAAAACAGAAAAAAGCCGCTGTTTATAATCGACTTGGGAATGCCCAAAAACGCCGAGGCATTGTGCTCTAAAATAGACGGCGTGTATATGTACGACCTAAGCGACCTTTCCAGAATTTCGAACGAAAACAGAATGTACCTTGAAGGCGAAATTGCCGAGGCGAAAATAGAATTGCAGTCGCGCAGCGAAAGCCTATGCCGGCGTTTGTTCGGCAATACCGAAAATCTCTGAGCCGGATTTTGTAAGAGTTTTGTCTAGCCTTTTTGCGTTTGGACAAAACGAATTTAAATACATCCAAAACGAAACGGAGTGGTCCATAAACTTTTCGTGCGCAAGCTCGTGGCAAATAACATAGTTTTGCAAATCTTCGCTTAAAAGCGCAATGCGCCAGTTAAACGAAAGCGTGCCGCTAGACGACCGCGAAGCCCAGCGGCTTTTTTGCGAGCGTATTTCTATGCGCTTAAAGGGAATGTTTAAGGCTTTTGCCCTTTCTTGCGCCGCATATTGCACCGCCTTTTTTGCAAAGCAAATAAAAAGACTTTCAAGAGCAAAGTCGCTTTGATACACAAACAAAATTTCTCCGGCCGCCAGATTCTCTATTACCGTGCTTAGCGTTTCGCTTTTTTCGGTTTTTAATACAAGGGGTTTGCCGAAAGCAAAAATGCTATTTTGCCTTTTTAGATATTGCGCCAAGCTTTGCTGCGGCTGGCACTGCGCAAGCTTTTGGGCTATCCAATCTGCGTTTTCCAGAAAAAACTCGTGCGCTTTTGCAAGCGAAACGTAGCTTGGCTTTGTAATAAAAACTTCGCCGCTTTTAGAAATCGAAATTTTTATGTGCGTGCTGTGCGCCGAATTTTTTACCGTTGCCGAAATTTTTACGGGGGCATTTCCGCATAAAACTTCGGTCGAAAAAATTTTTGTGCTACTGCTTTGGGGCATTGTTCCTTAAAAGCGAAATGTAGTCTCGCAATGCACCCTCGGGCTCTACCGAATTTTTTACGGCTTCAAGCACTGCATCGTAAATCTTTTTGCCCGCAATTTGCGAAGCGGTTTCGGGCGTTGCCGAAAGTTCCGGCAAATTTTTTGCAACTTCCCTTGCCATTCTAATGGCGGAAATGTCGGGCTTTATTTTGTCGAATGGGCTTTGTTTGCGAAGGGGTTTTTCCTCTTTCTTTACCTTGTCCCAAATCTTTAGCACGTCGCTTTCGCTTTCGGCGTGCTCCGTGCCGAAAACGTGCGGGTGCCTGCGCACAAGCTTTTCGGCTAGTTCGTTGGCAACATCATTAAAATTAAAAAGCTTTTGCTCGTCGGCAATTTCGCAGTGCAAAAGAATGTGCATTAAAATGTCGCCCAGTTCTTCGCGCATATTCGGGTAGTCTTTTTTGTCTATGGCGTCGAGCAGCTCGGCGCATTCCTCTACAAGGTGCCCCCTTACCGATTCGTGGGTTTGTTTTCTGTCCCACGGGCAGCCGTCGGGGGCGCGCAGTTTCTTTATTATCTCAACAAGTTTGTCTACCGATTCCATCTTTTTTATTAAAATTTTTTGCACAATATAAAACGGGCAACGGCGTTTTTAAAGCAAAAATTAAATTGCTTTTACACTGCATATTCTTTGAATTTTTACAGATGGATTTTTTCGGACAGTTAAGCCCCTCGAAAACCACGGCCTTGTTGGGGCAGCTAGGCCACGTTCCCGACAAGCGGTTGGGGCAAAATTTTTTAATAGACGCAAACATTGTGCGCAAGTCGTTGGATTTTGCAGAAATTAAGGAGGGCGACATTGTCGTTGAAGTAGGCCCCGGCCTTGGAACTCTTACAGGGGCTTTGCTTGAAAGGGGGGCTTTTGTGTATGCCGTAGAGCTAGACAAAAAGCTTTTTGCCCACCTAAAAGAAATTTTTGCGGCAGAAAAGAATGTTGATTTGCTTAATGCCGACGCGCTTGAAAAGCCTTTCGGCAACCTGCCCGAAAGCGAAAGGAATTTTAAGATTGCCGCAAATTTGCCCTATGCTATAAGCACGCCGTGGATGGATTTTGCCGTGCAGCGCGCGCCGCAAAGAATGTCGCTTATGCTGCAAAAAGAGGCTGCAAGCCGTTTTTCGGCAAAGGGCAAAAGCGCAGATTTTTGCCCCATAAGCATTCTGGTAAATTCCGCCTACAATGTAGACAATGTCTACAAAGTTTCGGCAAGCTGCTTTTACCCGCGCCCGAATGTAGACAGCGCGCTTCTTTCGCTAAAGATAAAAGAAAACCCCTTCTTCTTTAAAAAACAGACAAAAGGGTGCATAAGGCGCATATTTTCGCAAAGGCGCAAGCAAATAGGCTCTATTGTAAAGGGAATGGGCAATTCCTATGTTGGCGTAGAAGATTGGCTTGCCCTTGTTGGCGATACAAAGCTGCGCCCCGAGGTTATACCCCTAGAGCTTTGGCAAAAACTGGATTCCTATTTATGAGTTTTTTTGTCTTATCTTTGGCGGTATGCTTTGCCGTATACGCTATATTGTTTTGCATTGCATACTTTTTCGGCGAAAAAATTGCATATCCTGCCCCCGAAAGCTTCTATAAAAAAGGCGATATAAAGGAATTGTTTTTTATCGACGGCAAAATTGCGGCTTTATATTTGCGGGGCTGCAACGCAAAATATACATTGCTATATAGCCATGGCAACGGCGAAGACATAGGCGAAATATATCCATTGCTTAAAAAATATGCCGAAAACGGCTTTAACGTTTTAGCCTACGACTATTCCGGCTACGGGCTAAGCTCGGGCAAGCCTTCCGAAAAGGCGGTATATTCGAACGCCGACGCCGTATACGAATATGCGCAAAAAGTTTTAAAAATAAGCCCCAAAAATATTGTTTTGGCTGGCTTTTCGATGGGCAGTGCGCCCACTTCGTATCTGGCAAAAAAGCACTCGAAAGACGTTGCGGGCGTTATAATTATGGGCGGCTTTGCTTCGGGCGTAAGAACGGTTTTGCCCTTTAATATTTTGCCGTTCGACCTGCTCGAAAATATCAAGAAAGTGCCGTATATAGACAAAAACTGCAAAGTGCTTTTTATTCACGGCACAAAAGACCGCATTGTTCCCTATCGCAACGGGCTTTTAATGTTTAAAAAGTCGGGCGGGCAAAAGCGTTTTGTGTGCATAAAAGGGGCAGCCCACCTAAATTTATTCGACTTTGACAGCACTCTATTTTGGAATAGCATAAACGACTTTAAAAACTCTCTATGAAAAAAAAGGTTTTACAGATAATTTTCCCCGACTTCGAGGAAATTGAAGCGTTAACCCCCGTAGACGTTTTAAGAAGGGCGGGGCTTGTTGTAGATTTGGCGGCCTTGGGCAATTCGCGCGAAGTTGTAGGGCGAAGCAAAATTAAGGTTTTTGCCGACACTTTGCTTGCCGACATAGACCTTAGCGAATATTGCGCGGTTGTAATTAGCGGCGGTAGCGGCGTATATAATGTGTTAGACAACCCCCTTTTGCTTGGGGCTGTAAGGCTTGCAAATTCTATGAACATTCTTGTGTGCGCCATATGCGCTGGGCCTTTAATCTTAAAACAGGCGGGCATTTTAGATGGCAAAAAATGCACGGGCTACCCCAACACTGCCGAAAAGCTAGGCAAGCTATATTCGGCGGAAAGCCCCTGCGTGTTCGACCAAAACATTTTAACATCTAAAGGAATGGGAACGGCTACAGATTTTGCGTTAAAAATTGTAGAGCTTTTGCTTGGACCCGAAAAAAGTTCGCAAATTGCCGAAAGCATTTGCTATAAAACAAAGCAGTAAAAATGAGAGACGAAGACGTACTTATTACCGATTTTAGATATTTAAGCGAAGTTCTGCTTTTGGCGAATGTTTCGGTATGTTTCTTTTTAGCGTGCGTATTGTATGCCGTAAACTATACCCTTGCAATGGGGGTAGTTCAAATTTTGGGCGCGTTTGCCGTAGCAAACATATTCTACTATAGAACGTCGTGGAGCGATTCGGAGGCTGGAACAAGAACAAAGTTTTTGTTCTCGTTTTTGCCGTATATTGCGCTGCTTGTAATTGCCGGCATTGCGGCGTTTTCGGGCATAGTTGCGCCAAGCGACAATTCTTTGGCTCCCGAATTTTACACTATAGACCTTAGCAGCCCAAAATTGATTGTAAGCGCGGCAATTTCGCCGTTAAAGGCGCTTTATGGCGAAATTACAACCGTAGCGGTAGCTGCGTTGGCATTGTCGCTATATTTTATAACCGATTCAAGATATGTTCTTAAGCGCATTTTGGCGGCGTGCCTTTTGCCCGCGGCTTTGCTTGCAATTTTGGGTTTTACAATGGTTCTTTTCGACGGTCAAAACGCCGTTATAAACTTGGGCGTTATCGGCAAAAATTCGTTCTCGGTTTTTGTAGACAGCGCGCATTGGGCGGCATTTGCAATATTGTGGCTGGGCGTTGCTTTTATGGTAATGCTATATCAGGGGCAAAGGTTCGACTTGGGAGGCTTTGTGTTGTCTAAAAGATTTTTGGTTTTGGCGGTAGCCGTGCTGCTATACGCAAGCGTAATTTATGTGAATACTGCCGCCTACTGCATAATAGCTTCGCTGGTATTTGCGTGCGGAATGGCGATTTTGGCTGTAGACGCCTTCCCCGACAGAAAAACGCAGATAAAATATTGGCCGTACCCTAACGAAAGATTTGAAATAAGCCCTAAAATAAGGTGCCTTTTGCCGTGCGTTGTATACGCATTGCTGGCGGCAACAGGGCTGTTTTTTGCGGCAAAATATGCACTTTTGTCTACTGATTTTTACTACTTTTTTAATCCGCAAAATAGCGAGGCAATTAGCGTTGCCGACAAAGACAACATTCTTGCCGATATTTACCCCATAATAAAAAGCAGGCCGTACTTCGGCTGGGGGGTAATGTCGTTCCCTTATTTATACGGATTCTTTCAGGGGGCGGATATGGGGCAAACATTGTGGGGCACAAGCGGCTGCAGCCTGCTAGATGCAATATTGCAGCGCGGCTATGTGGGCGTAGCTCTATGCTGCATTGTTCCGCTAATTTTTGCCGTTTGCTTTTTTGTTAAAAACAAACTTTCGGCAAGCGTTGTTCCCGTTTGCATTGGGCTTTTGGGCTTGGCAATAACGGCTTTGTTTGCAAATTCGCTGCAGTCGCCGCTGGTGTGCCTTAGCTATATGCTGGTTTTGTTTGCGGTATTTTCGTGGGGCAAGGCAAAGATACGCTAAAAAAAGCTTGACGTAAACAATAGGTAGTCTAAATTCAACTTCTTTAAATTCCCTGGTGGTGTAATGGTAGCACAGATGATTTTGGTTCATCTAGTCGGGGTTCGAATCCCTGCCGGGGAACTTAAAAAAATTAAGCTTCCGCCTCTTTTCCTTTCTTTGGCGGAGGCTTTTTTTGTGTCCAGATTTTTTGGGGGAGTGGCAAATCGCCTTTTTAAGGCAGGGCTTTCTTTAACTTGCCGATTTTGCTTTTAATTATGCAATAAACAAAAAAACAAAAAAGCCGCAAAGTAAGCTTTGCGGCTTTTGGTTTACTTTAAGAACAGTGCTGTTTGGTTTGGGTAAACTTCGCGCTGAACCTTATAGAATAGGTCTTCCAACAAATTTATGCGTTCCGAAAGCATATCAAGATATACTTCGGCGTTCATAGTTTTGTTGCTGTAGCTACAAGGGCAAACTTCGGCTGCAATAATGTTTTCGCCATTGGGCGTTTGCTCTTTGTATACTAAAACCTGTATGGGGGCTTTGCACTTCGGGCAAATTGTAGCCCCTTTAATTCTTTTAAATTTGTTTTTATGCTTCATAATTCAACTTCCGTTTACTATCGGCAAAAAGTTGTTTTATTAAGCAAAAAAATTGCCGCGTAAAATGCGCGGCAAAATAGGGCGGTTTTTCGCTTTTAAAACTATTTGTTGGCAATTTTTACCGACAAAATTTCTACGGGGCTAAGCTGCGTACCCCTTTCGTTGAAAAGCCCGCCTATAAGGGGTATGTCGCTCCAAAAGGGCGTTTTATTTATAATGTCGTGTTCCCTAAATATAAAAATAAGGCTGTCTTTGGCAAACTTCGCTTTAAATTTTGCATATGTTGTAGAATATACAGCCGTTGCGGTGTTTGCCGAAAACAGATTGTTTTCTACAACAAAGCCCAAACCCTTAGTTAAATATTCAAAATCTACAATGTAGTTTTCGCCATTTTTGCCCAAAAGTTTTACTGAATATGTTTGCCCAATGTTTTGGCAGTTTTGGTCAATTGCTTTTTCGAATAAAGCGTATTCGGGCGAATCTTTTGCAGTATAGCTTTCTGCCTTGGGGGTAGTTTTGCAGACTAAAAGCGAATCTTTGTTTTCTTTTAGCTGCAGCTTGCCTATTTCTTTTGTTGCAGCAATATCGCTTGGGCTTGCCTGCAAAACTACTACATATAGTGTTATATCGCCATCTTTTATTTTGGTAGCCGATTGTGGTTCGTTACGGGCTAAGTCTGCGGCTTTATGCCAGTTATATTCAAATACATCATTAATTTTGCCCAGTTCAACAACTGGGTTTGCAAATGCGCCTGCACATAATGCAAAGCTTGCAATAATAAGAGCCAATTTTTTCATACGACTATCCTTTTTTATCTGTTTATGTTTCCAAAAAAAAGCCCCGTTTTTGCGGGGCTTAAAAATTATATTATAAACTCTTTCCGAACGATACGCTCTTTATGCGTGCCTTTTGGCAGGCGTCGAGCACCGATATAGATGCTTGGTGGGGCGAGTCGGCATCGGCCAAAATGGTAACAACCGTTTGGGTTTGGCTTCTGTCGGCACTTGCCTTTAGGCGGGTAAGAGTTTCCGCCAATTCGGTAAACTCTATCTTGCCAGGGGCGTCCATCGGAATTTGGTTTAGCGTTATGCTGCCGTCGGGGTTGATTTCTACAACCTGTTCGCTAGGCAACGTAGTTGGCCCTTTGCTTTCGACATTTACTGGCAAAAGCAAATTTATGTCGGCTTCCTGTTGCATAGGCAGGCACATAAAGTAAATCAACAAAAGGAACACAACGTCGATCATCGAAGTTAAGTCGAAATTATCGTCGCTTGTAATTACCGATTTCTTTTCCTTGCGTCTTGCCATATCGCTAGTCCTGAGTTGTGGCGAATATGATGGTATATGCACCAACTTCGGCGCATTTTTCCATCAAATCGTTAATATATTTGTGCGGAGTAGCCCTGTCGGCCCTCAAGTAAACACCCTTAAAGTCGGCGTCGTTGGCGCGGTTTGCAATGGCGGTTTTTATTTCGTCTAGGTTGCTCTTTTTTGCACCCAAGTAATATGTGCCGTCTTTTTCTATAGAAACAAACTGCCTGCCCTGACTGTTTTCGGGAACTTTGGCCTCCGGAGCCATCGGAATTTCCATCTCAATCAATTCCGCCGAAGCGAAACTTGTAACCGTCATAAAGAAGGATACGAGAAGGAATACGACGTCAATCATCGAAGTGAGATTGAAGTTTCCGTCGTTATCGTCTGGTTTCCAGCCTCTCATTTAAGCTTAAATTTAAATTAAAGACTTATTTCTGTTCTTCGGCTTTGGGGGCTTCGTCGCCGTTGTCGAGTTCCTGCGGGCCGTATTTTAGCGAAACTTGCATTGTAAAGAGCAAGTCGCCAACAATTCTGCCAATACCCGAAGTGATGTTTGCAAACTTGTTCTTAAAGAAGAAGAAGAACACCATGGCGGGAATACCGATTACCATACCCGTTGCTGTTGTAATAAGAGC
>SAMEA104315426__coassemble_830_pt1 | contig 13267 bp, 8 predicted proteins | sample SAMEA104315426__metabat2_low_PE_002 | metagenome-assembled genome bin SAMEA104315426 (sample SAMEA104315426) | gut metagenome | biome: Monkey gut; feature: monkey-associated habitat; material: faeces | place: China | collected 2013
GGCTATTCGAAGGGCTTCGAACTTTTCCCCGAAGAAAAATACTCTTCGGTAACGCTAAACTGCTTTAAGAACAACCTTAACATTGATATGTCGGGCTTTGTTTCCGAATTAAAGAAGCGCACGGGTATGATAATAAACGGCGGCTACGGAAAAATTAAGGGAACAACATTCCGCATTTCCAATATGGGCGACGAAACAAAGGAAACTATCGAAGAATTGATAGCCGCTTTGGATTCGGTTTTGCCCGAATTTATTAAGTAGTTTATCTTTCGGGATTGATGAAAAAGCTTGTTATAGCCGAAAAACCGAGCGTTGCCGCCGATATAGCGCGCGTGCTCGGCAAGATGCGCAAAGTAGACGACTACTACGAAAACGACGAGTTTGTCGTTTCGTCGGCAGTCGGCCATCTTGTCGAACTTTGCATGCCCGCCGATATCGACAAAAAATACGCCCGCTGGAGCATGGCAACTTTGCCCATCATTCCCGAAAAATTCACCCTTAAGGCGATAGAAAAGACAAAGCCAAAGCTAAAGTCTTTAAAATCGCTTATGAGCCGACCCGACATAGACGTGTTGTATAACGCGTGCGATGCGGGCAGAGAGGGCGAACTTATCTTTACATACGTTTACGAAATCTGCAAATGCAAGAAACAGCGCATGCGTTTGTGGTTTTCTTCGATGACGCCCGACGCCATTAGAGAGGCTTTTGCAAATCTGCGAAGCCAAGACGAAATGGAGTCGCTGCAAGACGCCGCCCGCTGCAGAAGCGAGGCCGACTGGCTTATAGGCATTAACGGAACAAGGGCGGTAACCACCCGAATGTACGGCAGCCGCGTAAAGGAAATGGTAAGCGTAGGCCGCGTTCAAACGCCTACTCTTGCAATGATTGTCGAACGCCAAGAGCAAATAGACGCATTCCAACCCAAAAAGTTCTGGAAAATTTTGGCAGACTTTAAGGTTGCAAACGGCGAATATACAGGGGTGTACATTAAACCCGACTTTAAGGCCGACAAAGATTCTCCCGACAAGGCAGACCGCGTTTGGGACTATGCTCAGGCCGAAAAAATCCTAAACGAAGCTTTGAATGCCAAAAGCGTTGTTGCCACCGACAAGAAAACGCAATCTAAACGCGCAGCTCCGCGCCTGTACGACTTAACCACCTTGCAGAGGGAGGCAAACAACAGATTTTCCTTCCCCGCTGGCAAAACGCTAAGCCTAACGCAAAGCCTGTACGAAAAGCACAAAATGGTAACGTATCCGCGTACCGATTCTAGGGCTTTGCCCGAAGACTACGGCAACGTGGTTTTGCGCACGCTTTCGTCTTTGCAGGGCGAATACAAACCCTTTGCGCAGCGCGCTTTGGACGAAAAGTATGTAAACTTTTTCAATAAAAAGATTTTCAACAACAAGCAGGTAAGCGACCACTTTGCAATAATCCCGACAGGGCTTAACTCGGGCAAACTTAGCCCCGACGAAGCCAAGATTTACGATATGATTGCCCGCAGGTTCATTGCGGCGTTCTATCCCGAAGCGGTTTTCGATGTTACCGTGCGCTCTACGTCTTGCGACGGCCACCTTTTTAAAAGCGAAGGCAAAGTTTTAAAGTCGGCGGGCTTTTTGGAGGTTTACAACAAACAGTCTGTAGACGATATTGCCGACGACAATTCGGGCAAAAAAGGCGAAAATACCGCCATTTTGCCGGCTTTGACTGCCGACAGCGAAAACGCTACGGTAGGCGAAGGCAGAATAGAGGAGGAGTTTACAAAAGCTCCCCCGCGCTATACTGAGGCAACTTTGCTTACCGCAATGGAAACTGCCGGCAAACTTGTAGACGACGAAGAACTTGCCGAGGCTATGAAGGAAAAGGGCTTGGGTACTCCCGCCACGCGCGCGCAGATTATCGAAACGCTTATATCCCACAAATTTGTGGAAAGACAAAAGCGCGACTTGTTGCCTACCGTTAAAGCGCAAACATTTATAACATTTCTTAAAACCGTTGGGGTAAACGAGCTTACAAGCCCCGCCCTTACGGGAGACTGGGAGCATAAACTCAGGCTTATCGAGAAAAAAGAACTAACTAGAAAAGATTTTATGCACGGAATATCCGATATGACTACGCATATTGTCGAAGTCACAAAAAATTTTAACGAGGCCGATGCGGACGTTCAGCCCACCGACATTCCCTCCCCTTCGGGAGACGGTACATTGCTTGAAACTTTTAGGTCGTACAAATCAAAAGACGGTCTATTTCAAATCTACAAGACAATAGGCAACCGAAAGTTGTCGAAAGACGAAGTTAGAGAATTGGTAGTAAATAAAAGGATTGGCCCGCTTACCGGCTTTAAAAGCAACAAAACGGGCAAACCCTACGATGCCAGCCTTTATATAGACGACAGCCTAAAGATTAAATTCGAGTTCCCAAATTCCAAGGAAACTGCCGCCGAGCAAACTCCCGCCGACTTCGACATTTCCGCCGCCGAAGTTTTGGGCAATTGCCCAAGCTCGATTAAAAACGGCGAAGGCTCGGTTGTTGTCGAAACGCCGACTTCGTATGTTTGCGTAAAAGACGGCGCAATTTTAAAAGACGCTTTCAGGCTAAGCAAAACAATGCTTTCGCACAAATTCGAGAACAGCGAAGTTAAAGAGCTTATAGAAAAGGGCAAAACCCCGCTTATAGAAGACTTTGTTTCGAAGCGCACAAACAAAAAGTTTTCGGCATTTTTGGTCTTGAACGAAAAGGGCGGAGTTTCTTTCGAATTTTTGCCTAGGGCGGCAAAGCCCGCGGGCGAAAAGAAGGCTGCAAAGGCAACCGCTACAGCCAAAAAACCCGCAAAGAAAAGCACGGTTAAAAGGGTAAAGAAGGCCGACGCAGAATAACTTTTGCCATATATTTAATTTGCAAAAAACGGCGTTTCGACTTATCCAATCTTTCGATATGCCGTTTTTTTATTGAACGATGAAATACAGCGACAACAACACTCCGCAACACGCATACCGATGGGGAAAAGTAGGCATAAAAGAGCTTATCCCCCGCAATGCGGCCGTCTTTAAATATACGTTTAAGGCATTGCGCAACCGCAATTTTGCGCTGTATTTTTCGGGGCAGTTTATAACCCTTTTGGGCTCGTGGATGCAGCAGGTTGCAATGGGCTATTTGGTTTATAAAATAACCGATTCGGTTTTTTTGCTTAGCTTGTCGGTATTTTTAACGCAAATTCCCGTTTTGTTTATAACCCCATTTGCGGGCGTTGTCGCCGACAGGTTCGACCGCAAAAAGGTTTTGTTGTGCACGCAGTCGGCGTTTATGGTTATGTCGGCAATGCTTGCCGTGTTAACGTATACGGGGCTTGTAAACCTTTTCTGGATTTTGGCAATTTCGCTTGCATTCGGCATAACGGTTAGTTTCGATGCCCCAACAAGGCAGTCGATATACTCGAAGCTTGTTCCCCCCGAAGACTTAAGCAACGCCATTGCATTGAACGCCACCGCCATTAACGGAACAAAATTTATAGGCCCTGCCTTTGGCGGCGTTATTGTTGCAGCCGTTGGCGAAACGGCGTGCTTTACAATAAATTTTATTACCTATTGGGCTACATTAATTGCCCTGTTTATGATTAACGCCGACACAAAGCCAAAAGGGGTTTCCAATGCAAATGCAATAGAGCAGATAAAAGAGGGCGTTTCGTATGCGAAATCGGTTTTGCCAATTAGGGCTTTGCTTATTTTGCTTGCAACGGTTTGCTTTTGGGGCGCGCCGCTGCCCATGCTTTTGCCCGCCTTTGTAGACCGCTTTGGCGGCGGTAGCGAAATTTTGGGGAATATGATGAGCCTTATAGGCTTGGGCTCTTTGGCGGCTTCCCTATATTTGGCTTCGCGCAAAAGCGTGTTGGGCTTGGGCAAGCTTATAACGCTTTCGTCGGGCATGCTGGGGGTTGGCATTATGGTTGTTTCGCTTTCCGACAATATGCCGCTAACATACTTTTTTTGCGTGCCCATGGGCTTTGGGCTTATAGCAACAACGGCTTCGTGCAACACGCTTTTGCAAAGCTTGGTAGACGACAACAAAAGGGGGCGCATTATGAGTCTTTTTACAATATGCTTTTTTGGCATGCAGCCTTTGGGCAGTCTTTTGCAGGGATATTTGTCGAAGCTATTCGGTATGGAATGGGTGCTTTTTGTAGCAGGCGCAATATGCGTTGCAAGCGCGGTTGTTTTTGAATATTTCAGACCCTCTATAAGAAAGATTGCAAGGGCAATTTACTGCAAGAAAGACGAAGCTCTCACCGAAATTGCAGAGTCTTTGAAGTATACGGCAAGAAAGTCGTCGATGTAATTTAAGGCGGTTTTTTTACCGTTTTTTAAGCGAAACTTTGTTTTTTGTTTACAGACAATCTTGTTTTATGTAAGTTAAGTGTAGCTTTGTTAAAATGCTTGAATTTGCCCTGTGTGCTTGCTAGTTTTAAGCCTTTAACAAATTTACATATATGATGATTAAAACAAAAAAGTATATATTTTCGCTAACGGCACTTATTTTTGCGGCCTTTACGCTTAACGCCGAAATATCGGTTAAAAACAACGCAAAAAACGATGTTGCATTGGCAGGCAGCCCCGTAGAATTTACGGTGCAAAATTACCCTAAAGGAGCTTTATGGTCGGCAAAAATAAACGGCTATAAGGCGGCGGAAGGTTCGTTGGAGTCGGGCAGGGCCTCGGTTTTGCCGAAAGAGTGCGGGGCGGTAATCTTTACGGTAGAAAACGCGGTCGAAAAAAATTCGCCTGAGGCAAAAAAGCACTTAAACCAAAACGGCGTGCTGGTTTCTCCCGAAAAGATTTTGCCTGCAAACACACCTGCCGAAGATGCCGACGAATTTTGGAATAACGCAAAAAAAGAACTTTCGAAATATCCGCTTAAGTTTTCGCTTACAAAAATAAGAGACGAGGGCTTGGTGGAAATTTTCGGCTATGTGATAGATTTGGGCGGCGGCGAATTGGGTTCTGCAAACTCCGTAAGGGCTTCGGGCTATTTGGCAAAACCCAAAGGCTCTAAAAAGTTGCCCGCCATACTTACGGTATACGGGGCGGGCACGTTTTCGGCAAATATGCACGACGCCGTAAAATACGCTAAACTTGGGGCTTTAAGCGTAACGCTTAACCCGCACCCATTCTTTTACAACGCCGCTGCCGACGAAATAAATTCGGCGCGAAACGGCGTATTGAAACGCTACAACCAAATAGGCGTAAAAGACGGCGACCCAACCCAAATTTATTTTTACGGAATGTTTAAAAGGCTGTACGCCGTTTTAAGCGCAATAGAAAACCACCCGAATTTCGACAAAAAACATTTTGTAGTTCACGGCTTTAGCCAGGGGGGAGCGCAGTCGATAATGGCGGCGTATTTGTCGAACAAAGTTACCGCAATTTGCCCGGCGGCTCCCGCAATGTGCGACTTAGGCAGCGTAAACAAAGCCCGCAGGTCGGCATGGCCTTTTTGGGTAAACGACAAACGCCAAAGCGAAACAAACGAAATTTCTAAATATTTTGATATGGCGTTGCTGGGCGCAAAGGCGAAAGCCGAAATGTTTGTAGCCATCGGGCTTTTAGACGAAACCTGTTCGCCAAGCTCTATAATGGCAATGTACAACAACTACGGCGGCAAAAAGTCGTATATGACAATGCAGAATACTCCGCACGACAGAACGCCCGAATTTTTCAAACAAGAGCACGAATTTATCTTAAAACACTTAAGTCTTAAAAAATAAAAATATGAAGAAACTTACATTGACACTATCCATATTGACGGCGGCGTTTTCGCTGTGGGCTCGCACGGTAAACGTTGTTAGCGATTTTAACGCCGTGCCCGACGGCAAAACCGTTTGCACAAAGCAAATTCAGGCTGCAATAGACGAATGCGCAAAAAGCGGCGGCGGCAAAGTTATAATTCCCGAAGGCGTTTTTAAAACATCTACACTATATCTTAAAAGCAACATAACACTGCATTTAGAGCGCAACAGCGTAATTTTGGGCGTTGAAGGCCGCGACAACTACCCAGTTGTAGGCCACGGAATATTGGCTTCGCAAAAATTCTACAAAGCTTTAATTATGTGCGACAAGGTAGAAAACGTTGCCATTGAAGGTATGGGCGAAATTAACGGCAACGGCTTAAGCTTCTTAGAAAAAGACAACACCGAAGGCCGCCCGATAGCCCTTTTTATGCGCGATTCGAAGAATATGAAAGTTTCGGGTATTACGCTTAAAAACTCGGCGTTTTGGTCGTTTAGAATGCAAAGCTGCGACACTGTAAAAGTAGACGGCATAAAAATCTATTCGCATGTAAACTTTAACAACGACGGTTTTGATATTGAAAGCAAAAACGTTGTAATAAGCAACTGCATTGTAGATACCGACGACGACGCCCTTTGCTTTAAAAGCGAAGACGAAGAGTTTATGATTGAAAACATAACGGTAACAAACTGCATATTGGCTTCGAACTGCAACTTTATAAAGTTTGGCACCGGTTCGGTAAAGGGCTTTAGGAATATTGCAATTTCGAACATTGTTATGAAGGGCGCAAGCGAAGACAATTTGCGCCAGTGGGCGGTAAACCCCAAAAAATATGCGCGCTACCAAAAGCGCATAGGCGAGCTTGGCACAAAGCGTATGGGCATAGACGGCATTGCCTTAGAGGCGGTAGACGGTGCGATTATGGACGGCGTTGCAATTTCGAACATTGTTATGACCGATGTAAAAACCCCCATTCTTATAAGGGTAGGCCACCGCAACACCGACAAGCGCAAAAGCGCAATAAGAAACATAACAATCAGCAACGTTATAGCAAACAGCGTAAGCCCCGTTCCCTGCATAATTGCAAGCGTTCCAGAACACGAATTGTCGAATGTGTCGATTAGCGACTGCTTCTTTAATATGTACGGGTCTGCCCCCGTAGAAAAAGCGTTCCAAGAAGTCCCCGAAAAGATAAACGGGTATCCTGCAAGCGAAATGTTCGGAATGGCAATGCCAGCCTACGGCATGTATATACGCCACGCCGACAACATTACGCTTAACAACGTGCAGTTTGCCGTAAGGGGCAAGCCCGACTTTAGGCACGCAATTTTTGCCGACGACACAAACAGGCTGCGTCTTTTAAACTGCGTGTTCGAAAAGCCCGAAGGCAAGCTTGCAACCATAAACCTTGTGGGTTGCCAAAACTATAAAATAGAAAACTGCGAGCAGTTCCCGCAAAAAGTTGCCGCAAAAAAATAGGCAAAACAAAATATTTAAATGCAAAGCCCCTCCGTTTTGGAGGGGCTTTTTGTTTTGCACAAATAGGGCTTTTAAGCGGAGCGGTTTTTGGCGGATTTTTTTGTTTACTTGTCTATGCTTATAGGTTAGCTTTTTTGTGAATTTATAAACAAATTTTTAGATTAACAACAAAAGAAAGTATATATGAAAAAATCTGCTCTATTTATATCGTTGGCGGTGTTTGCGGTTTGCGGGCTTTGGGCGCGTTCGGTAAACGTTGTTAGCGACTTTAAGGCCAAAGGCGACGGCAAAACCGTTTGCACAAACGAAATTCAGGCTGCAATAGACGAATGTTCAAAAAGCGGCGGCGGCGAAGTTTTTGTTCCCGCAGGCGTATATAAAACGGCAACTTTAATGATGCGCGATAACGTAACTCTTTATTTGGATAGAGACGCCATTATTTCGGGCATAGCCGGCAAGGAAAACTACAAGCAGGCACTTGTTTTCGGCGACAAGGTAAAAGACGTTGCAATTAAAGGCATGGGCGAAATTAACGGCAACGGAGCCTTGTTTAACGAAGGCGACAATGCGGGGGGCCGTCCCATAGGCATTTTGTTTAAGGATTCAAAAAACATAAGGGTAGAGGGCATTACGCTTAAAAACCCCGCGTTTTGGTCGTTTAAAATGCAAAGGTGCGACACAATTATTGTAAACAGAATGAAGATTTACGCGCACTCGAACTGGAACAACGACGGCTTCGACATAGACAGCAAAAACGTTGTAATTAGCGACTGCATTATAAATACCGACGACGACGCCATTTGCTTTAAAAGCGAAAGCCGCAACTTTATTGTCGAAAACGTTGCAATAACAAACTGCGTGGTTTCTTCGAACTGCAATTTCATAAAGTTTGGCACGGCTTCGGCGGGCGGTTTTAAGAACATTGCAATTTCAAACTGCGTGCTTAAAAAAGCCGCCGAAGACAATATCAGAAAATGGAAAACCAGCAAATGGATTTCGGGCAGATACGGCCGCGTGGGCGACTCTCCGCTTGGTCTTGCCGGCATTGCCCTAGAGGCGGTAGACGGCGGCTATATGGAACAGGTTACAATTTCCAACTTGGTAATGTCGAACGTTTTTGTGCCCATATTCATAAGGGTAGGCCACCGCAACAAAGACGCGCAAAAAAGCTACATTAAAGACGTTGTAATTAGCGACATTGTAGCCAATAGCGAAACGGTTGTAACTTCCAGCATTACTTCCATTCCCGGCCACGAGCTTTCTAACGTAGTTTTGCGCAACTGCATATTCAACGTTTTCGGTTCGGGTACCGAAAAGATGGCAACAACTCCGGTTCCCGAAGTTGAAAACAAATATCCCGAATGCCTTATGTTCAACTTTGCGCTGCCGTCTTTCGGTTTGTATTTGCGCCACGCAAACAACGTAACGCTCGACAACGTGCAAATTAGGGTAAAAGACATTCCCGACTACCGCCACGCCGTTGTTGCCGACGATGTTTCCATGCTAAGGGTTTACAACTGCATATTCGAAAAACCCGCCGGCAAGCTTAAAACATTTAATGCTTTAAACTGCGAAGCCCCGTATTTCTTCAACAATTTAGAGGTAGCCCAAACGGCGGTATTGAAGGAAAAGGCCGAAATTGCACAGGCAAAAGCCGCCCAAGAGCAGGCAAAAGCCTCAAAAAATTAAAAAAGCTTTTTAACAAAACTTTGAAAAACGCCGAAAGGTTTAAAATGCCTTTCGGTTTTTTTATGCGCACGGGCTAAAAAGTGTTTGATAAGCCTTAAATATTTTTTAAACATAAAAGTATGTTTGAAAATTTGACAGAGAGGTTTTCCAAAGCCCTTAAAAACATAAGGGGGCTTGGCAAGATTAGCGAAGAGAATATAGCCGAAGCTTTGGGCGAAGTGCGTCAAGCCTTGTTGGGTGCCGACGTTCACTTTAAGGTTGCAAGAGAATTTATTGAAAGCGTAAAGCAAAAGGCGTTGGGTGTAGAGGTTATAAACGGCGTAAACCCGGGTCAGCAGATTGTAAAAATAATTCACGACGAGCTTGTAGAGCTTTTGGGTTCCGACAAAACCGAAATTTCGCCCGTGCGCCCATTGGGTATTTTAATGGTTGGCTTGCACGGCTCGGGCAAAACCACAACTTCGGCAAAGCTTGCAAAATATTTCAACAAAAAAGGCTCTAAAGCCTGCGTTGTTGCTTGCGACGTTTATAGACCCGCAGCCATAGACCAAATAGAGGCTTTGGGCGCGGAAAATTCAATTAAGGTTTACTCCGACAGAAATTCCAAAGACGTTGTATCTATTGCCGAAAAATTCAAAAAACAGGCAATAGACGAGGGCTTTAACGTTATAATTTTCGATACCGCCGGCCGCTTGCAGATAGACGAACCGCTTATAGACGAAATTAAAAGGCTAAAGGCAGCCTGCAACCCGCAGGAGGTTTTGCTTGTTGCCGATGCCGCTTTAGGTCAGGAAGCTGTAAGCGTTGCCCGAGACTTTAACGAGGCAGTTTCTCTTACGGGCGTTGTAATGACAAAGCTAGACGGCGACGCAAAGGGCGGGGCTGCATTGTCTATACGCCAAATTTCGAAAGCGCCAATAAAGTTTACAGGCATAGGCGAAAAGATAGACGACCTAGACGCCTTTTACCCCGACCGCATGGCGGGCAGAATTTTGGGCATGGGCGACGTTGTAAGCCTTGTCGAAAAAGCGCAGGAAACCATAGACGAAAAAGAGGCAATGCAGATGGCCGAAAAGCTGCGCCGCGCCGATTTCGATTTAAACGACTTTTTAGCCCAAATGCGCCAGATAAAAAAGCTAGGCTCGCTTGGGTCTATAATGAAAATGCTGCCCGGAATGGGCAACATTCAGATAGGCGAAAAAGAGGAAAAGAAAATGAAGCAAACCGAGGCTATAATCCTTTCGATGACGCTTCAGGAGCGTTCGAACCCGTCTATCTTAAACGCAAAAAGAAGGCTTAGAATAGCAAACGGTTCGGGAACGAAAGTTTCTTCGGTAAACTCGCTTATTCGCGACTTCGAAAAAATGCGCAAGGTTATGAAAATGTTTAAGGGCAACAGCCGCCTTTTAAACAAATTTAAAAAATAACATACCCGCGCGCCAAAGGGGCGTTTGCCGCAAAAAATAGGAGCCAAAAGGGCATATTTTGCTTGCAAAATCGCATTGGTTAGGTTTAGTTATGCGGGTATGTCAATCAATTTTATAAATAAGGACTTTTATCTAGAAACCAAGGCGGCTCAAAAGCTGTATCACGAATATGCCGAAGGCCTGCCGATTATAGACTACCACTGCCATTTGGAGCCCAAAGAGGTTGCCGAAAACAAGTCGTGGGACAACGTAACCCAAGTTTGGCTTTACGGTGACCACTACAAATGGCGCGCAATGCGCAGCAACGGTGTAGACGAAAAGTTTTGCACCGACCCAAGCGTTTCCGACTACGAAAGGTTTGAAAAGTTTGCCGAAACTATGCCCAAACTTTTGCGCAACCCAATATACCATTGGACGCATTTGGAAATGGCGCGCTTTTTCGGCATAGACGACGTTTTGTTGTCGCCTAAAACCGCAAAAGAGGTTTACGACAGGGCAAACGAGGTTTTAAAGAACGGCCTAAACGCCCATAAATGTATGCAAATGTGCAATGTCGAAACCGTTTGCACGACAGACGATCCCGTTTCGGAATTGCACTACCACAAAGAAATTGCGCAAAAACCCTTTGGCGTAAAAGTTCTGCCCGCCTTTAGACCCGACAAGGCACACGCCATTGCAGACCGCCCCCAATATTTTAAATATCTTGAAACGCTTTCGGCGGTTTCGGGCATAAAGGTAGATTCATTCGATGCCCTTATTTCGGCGTTGCAGCAAAGGCACGACTATTTTGACCAAAACGGCTGCAAACTTTCCGACAACGGTTTGGATACAATGTGGTATGCCGAAGCTACAAGCGAAGAACTAAACAAAATCTTTAAAAAGATTTTAGACAATGCTCCCTTATGCGACTGCGAAGTTGCAAAGTTTAAAAGCGCAGTTTTAACCGAATGCGCAGTTATGGACAGCAAGGCAAACTGGGTTCGCCAGTTGCACATTGGCGCAATGCGCAACAACAATTCCATAATGTTCAAAAAGCTGGGTCCCGACACGGGCTTCGACTCGATTGGCGAAAGCATTTTCGCAAAAGAGCTTTCGCTGCATTTAGACAACCTAAATAGCAGAAATTGCCTCGGCAAAACCATTCTCTACAACCTGCACCCGAAAGACAACGAAATGCTTGCAACTATGTTGGGCAACTTCCAGGGAGCGGGCGTAAAAGGCAAGCTTCAGCTTGGCAGCGGTTGGTGGTTTTTAGACCAGGGCGACGGCATTAAAAAGCAAATCGAGTCGGTTTCGCAGCTTTCGCTTTTGGCGAACTTTGTGGGTATGCTTACAGATTCAAGGTCGTTCTTGTCGTATCCGCGCCACGAATATTTCCGCCGCATTTTGTGCAATATTTTGGGGTCGGAAATGGAAAGAGGCCTTTTGCCGAATGACTTTGAATTGGTCGGCGACTTGGTTAAAAACGTTTCGTACTACAACGCCAAAAACTATTTTAACTTCTAACTAGTATATACGATGAAAGTAGCTCTTGTAGGAATGGGGCCCATAGGCTCTATGCATGTCGACAACATAACGTCGGGCAAAATTCCCGACTGCGAGTTGGTTGCAGTTTGCGATACCAGAAAAATAGAAAATCCGAAGCTTGAGGGCAAAAAAATCTATTCGGATATAGACGCCCTTTTGGCGGACAAAGACGTTGAAAGCGTTATAATTTCGACGCCGTCTTTTACGCACTTCGACTTGGCTTGCAAAGTTCTTAACGCGGGCAAAAACGTTTTGGTTGAAAAACCCATGGCTCTTTGCACGGCAGATATTTTAAAGATAGACGCCCTTGCAAAGGAAAAGAAGCTTACCGCCGCCGTTATGCTTAACCAGCGCACAAATCCGATGTATGCGCGCATAAGGCAGCTTGTTAAAGACGGCGAATTGGGCAAGATAAACAGGGTGTCGTGGAATATGACAAACTGGTATAGACCCGACGTTTACTACAAGTGCAACACCTGGCGCGGCACATTTAAAGGCGAAGCCGGCGGCGTGCTTATAAACCAGGGCATACACAATATAGACGCCTTTGCGTGGATATTCGGGCTGCCGCAAACCCTTAGGGCATGGTGCAAATTCGGCAAGTATCACGACATTGAGGTAGAAGACGAAGTAAGCGCGTTTATGGAATACTCCGAAAATATGACGGCAACTTTCATAACAAGCAGCGGCGAGCATCCCGGCACAAACCGCTTCGAAATTTCGGGCGACAAGGGCTACATTGTTGCCGAAGACGGCAAGCTCCTTAAAAAATATATGTTTAAGGATACCACTTTAAGCGACTACACAAAAAACACAAAATACGTTTTCGGCACTCCCGAAACCGAGTATTCGCAAGAGGAGTTTTCCGACAAGGGGCTTCAGCACGTTGGCGTATTAAGGAACTTTGTAAATTCGATAAACGGCAAAGAGGAATTGCTTTATAGCCCCGCTCAGGGCTATTTGTCGGTATGTTTGGCAAATGCAATGCTGCTTTCTACCTGGACAAATTCCGACATAAAATTCCCCTTTAACGACGCAGCCTATGCCGCGCTTCTTGCCGAAAAAACCGCAAATTCGAAACTTAGAACCGAAACCGTAAAAGACTGCATTATGGATTTCGGCAAATCTTTCAGGTAAAAATGGCAAAGACAGGCTACGATTACGTTCCCGAAGGCGGCGGCAAAAAGGTTGTAGGCGCCGGCGAATTTGTTTTTGCAAGCGCGTTTTTAGACCACGGGCATATATATGCGCAAACTACGGGGCTTATAAACGCGGGGGCCGAATGCAAATATGTTTACGACCCAGACCCGAAAAAAGTTGCCGAGTTTTTAAAGAGGTTTCCGAATGTAAAGGTTGCCGACTCTT
>SAMEA104315426__coassemble_871_pt1 | contig 12725 bp, 7 predicted proteins | sample SAMEA104315426__metabat2_low_PE_002 | metagenome-assembled genome bin SAMEA104315426 (sample SAMEA104315426) | gut metagenome | biome: Monkey gut; feature: monkey-associated habitat; material: faeces | place: China | collected 2013
GTGTTTAGGTTGGCTATGCAACCGTTTGCAAATTTAATGCGCGCGTTTGCAATGTCTTCGGTTTTGCTAAGCACGCGAACGCCGACAGCCTCTATGCTTTCTATGGGCGATTTTGCCAGCTGCAAAATAATGCCTATGTCGTGAATCATCAAATCAAGAACAACGCCAACTTCGGTGCCGCGTACATTAAAGGGGGCAAGCCTGTCGGCGGTAATAAACTTTGGCGACTTTACATGAGTCTCCATAAAAGTCATTACGGGGTTAAAGTGTTCAACGTGCCCAACCTGAATAAGCAAATCTTTTTCCTTTGCCTTGGCAATCATTCTGCCGGCATCTTCGCTGGAAGTGCAAAAGGGTTTTTCCACCAACAAGTGGCAACCCAAATCCAAAAGCGGCAGCGCAATTTGCGTATGCAAATCGGTGGGAACAACAACGCTTACGGCCTCGGCAAGCTGGGCAACCTCTTCAAGCGAGTTTGCAATTTTGCACGAATATTTGTCGGCAATCGCCTTTGCGCGTTCGGGGTTTGCGTCCATAATCGCCACAAGCTCGGTATTTTCAAGCTCGGAATAAATCCTTGCGTGGTTTTGACCCATAGAACCGCCGCCGATTACGGCGCATTTCAATTTTCTATTGCTTTCCATTGTAGACACCATAATGCAGTTTTCGGCAAAATCTGCAAGATAGATTTTACAGCTTGTCGGCGTCTATTTGCTCGAGAATTGTTCCGTCGCTATTGAATATGTTTTGGGGCTTTATGCTTACCGAATATTTCGGGTCGGAAAATGTGTTGGAAACCTTTATTTGAATTGCGCCTATTAGCGGGTTAAAGGCGGTAGATGCTATTTTGGAAATAAGCGGAAGCGTTTCGCCGCCAAGCCACTTAAAATATAACTTTGCCGAAATTTCGTCGCTAAGGCAGTTGTATTTTGCCTTTCCGCTTATTGTAGACGATGTTCCGTTTATTTCCAGCTTTTGGAACGACAATTCTCCGTTTTCAAGCGTTGCCTGCGAAAGCAGTTTGTCGTACTTAAATGTTGCTATTGGAAAGTGCAATTTTTCGAGAGCAACCGAAATGCCGCCCAAAATATTTAGCTTTGCCAAATTTTCGTTTTTCAATTCGGCTGTGGCACTGCCGTTTATGCTTTTAAAATCGTCCAAATAGCCCTGGGCAGTTCCCTTTATATCTACCAAACCTTTTTCGGGGGCTTCGTCGGCTTTCTTTTTGGCATTGGACAAAGCCGCAATAAAATCTTCGGCGCGCTGCTGGTCTATGCCGTCTACATCGAAAGCCGCCTTAAAAAATCGGCGTTTGTTTTCCTTTTTAACCGAAAACGCCCCCAAGTTTATTTTGCCGCCGCAAAAAACGCCGCCTACGTCTTTTATATCGAAATCTTCGTCCAAACCCGTGCCAATTCCGCGTATGCTGTCGAACGGAAAGCCGCCTATGTCTATAAATTCGGGAATATCGAATTTAAATTTTATGTTTTGCTTTGCGTCTTTTTCGCGCGCCAAGTTTGCGCAGCGCAAATCCAAATCTATGTTGGCATAGCCCGAAAAGCGCAAGACGTCTTTTAACTCGTCAACATCTTCGCCGCCAAGGGCAAACAAAGCGTCGCTTTTCATATTCGCATTTGCAATAACCCTGCGCTCGTAATACTTGTCCAAGCCTTTGTCGGGATCGTATGTCCAGCACAAAGCCGCTTTTGCAAAGCCCTTGTCGGTATCCAAAATGTCTACGTCGTAAATCGAAATAACCGAAGGATCTACATTTATCTTAAGCGACACGCCGCCAAAAAGGTGGTTGTTATAAAGCGCATCTTCGCCCTTTATTGAAACAAAACACCAGATAAAATCGGGATCGCCCCAGCGGCTTTTTATGTAGGCATTTGCATACGGAAAACCTTTTTTAAACTCAAACTCGCCCATAATGCGGCTCCACCAGTCTTCCATAAAGTGGTTTATTGCCTGCGGCCTTATTGTGCCGTCTATATAAAATTCGTAGTCTAGGTTCTTTATGTTTTGGTAAACGTCGCCCCCAAGCTGCCAGCCTTCGTTGGAAGCAACAAAAACATTGCCGGCAAACAGCTCGCCGCTTTGCGAATCGAAAGTTATATCGGCACACGACTCTATAGTAGGTATTTTATAGAACACGCAATTTTTGCCGGCAAACTTTGCAGAAACAAAAAATTGCATATTTTCCATATTAAAATTTGCGCTGCCCGCCAAATATACACCCTCGCTAAAGTCGAAATCGCGCAGTTCCTCTACTTTAGGCGCAAAGCTAAAGTCGGTTGCAAACAACGGGTTTTCGAAAGTGTTAAAATGCGCGCTAACGTTTGCGCCGCTTCTGGTGGCAATAAGCTTTGTATAAAAATCGCCCTTCCTTTTTATGTATATTTCCGCCATTGTCGGGATATGGTCGGCAAGCGAAAGTTTGTCGGCATAAATATCGGCATAGGCAAATTTTTGCCCGTCAAACAAAACGTCTACAGCCGAAATTTCGGCGTTAAACAACGCCTTGTTTTCGAAATCTACAAGCGCAAATGCGTCTAGATTTTTCAGCGTGCTTTTGCCGAATATGTCGGCATAGCCTGCCTCGAGCATAACTTTTGCGGTTTTTTTGCTTATGTTTTGCTTCGACATCTGCGCCATAACCGCAATGTTCTCGAACGAAACATCGCCCATATTTTCTACCGGAACAACCACCGAATTTGCACCGTATACAAGTTTTAAAGAGTCAAGCCCTTCGCTTGTAGCGTCGAAATTTACAACCAATGCCGAGTTGCCGAACCTGTCGGCATATTCGCGGCCGCTCTCCAAAAATTTGCAGAAATTGTCCCACATTTTAGCGGGCGTCTTGTGGGGGGCTTTTTCTTTGTGTTCGGGCTTGTCTTTGCCGCGCTGCGCAAAAATTTTTTCGCTAAAAGTGCCCGCTGCCCTAATTGCAACCCTGCCAAAGTGCGCCCTTAGTTTTTCAAGATTCCACCAAATGCCGCTGTTTGAAAGCGCAAAGCTTGTTTTTTCAAGCAGCCAGCCCTTTTCGGAGCCTTCGCTTGAATTTATTTTTGCGTTTTCAACATAAATTTTGTTTACAAGAAATTCGCCCCTAAGCAGGGCAAAAACGGAGATGTCTACAACAACCTTGTCGGCGTTTAAAAATTCCGCCGAAGTTCCCGCAAACCTTAGCGACAATCCTCTTATTTGAACCTGTCCTTTTGCGTTAATCCTTATGTCGTTTTCGTTGGCAACAACGCCCTGTTTGGATAAATGCGAATGCAGCAATTCAACAAAAGAATCGTTTACTGCAAACGAAACGGAATAGGCAAGCGCAAGCAACAGCGCACTTTGCGCCAACAACGCCGCGAACAAAAAGACGTTGAATATGTAAAGAGCCGTCTGCAATGCCCTTTTAACGGCTTTGCCGAAAGCGTTGTCTTTTGATACTTTCACCTTATTTTGCGTTTTGCGCCTGCATTTGAGACGAGTTTGCCCCAAGCTCGTACAGTGCCGCCGACAACTTTGGGTCTAGCAGCACAAGCTCGCCGTTTACAAGCGCAAATTGTTCGTTTGCCGAAATCCTTTCGCCGAAGGGAATCTGCAAAGTCGAAATTTCGTCGGTGCCCGTTCCGGGGGTGGAAATTTCAACGCAAAGTTTGTAAAGCCAGTCGCTCTTTTTAGAGTTTACCGTATAAGACGCGGCGTCTGCAACGCCCTTTGCATAGGCTTTAATGTAGAATTTTTTTGCAAAGTCAGCCAATGTTTTTAGGGCGTTTTTCTTTTGCAAAGAAAGGTTTTGCGCGCCGCCCAAAATCTCGCCGTTTTGAGCCGCCGCATAAAACAGCGGCTTTTCGCTTTTTAAGTCTAAAATAGATATCGAAACAATTTTCGATTTTTCGGGCATCGAAAACGAAAGCCTGCTTTTATAGTCTAAAAAGTCTGGCTTAAAGTTGCGTATAAGCTCGCCGCTTATCCCGTAAATGCTGGGGTTGGAATCTACTTTAGCGTAGTATAAAGTGGCGGCTCCCTCTTTGTAGGGCTTGCCAATGCTTATGGTTTTTCGCGCGTTGTCGGCAAAAGCCAAAGTTATTTTAAGCGAAGGGTTGTCCAACCCAAATTGCGCCAAATTTTCGTCGGGCAAGTCGCTTACATACGAATACGCTATTGTATTTCTAAGTGCCGACAATATGCGCGAAACCGTTGCAGCATCGGCACTTGCGGGGGCTATTACAGTTTCGCCGCGCTTGCCCGACACGTCCCACGCGTCGCCTACCTTTTTAAGGTTTACCATATCCGAACCCGAAGCGATTTCTATTTGCTGGCAAGAGTGTTCGGGGAATCTGAAAATATTCTTTTCCCTCAAAGAATTTTGAAGGGCTGCCAGATTTTCGAAGGGAGCCAAATCAAGCGTAAATATTGTGGGGTTGCCCGCAATCTTTGCATAGATTTTGCCTTTTGCGGAATCGGCTTTGCCGAAATAGATTGTCTGCGAGCGGTTTGTGCCGTCTAGCGTCATGGAAATCGGCCACGACATTGCGTCCAGCCCGGCTTCCACTTCGCTTACATTTTCAAAACTTTTTATCAGTGCCGACGAAACCGCATTTATAAAGGCATCTACCGCATGGCTCGAAGCCGCCGCCGAAATTGGGGTTTCGAAACGCCATTTGCCCTCGGCATTGCGGGTTAGCCCTATTCTTTTCCACGAAGTTTTTGCCCTTGTTTTTGCGTCTTCTACGGGCAGCCTTAAAGTTATCGAAGCAATTTCGAACTTGGGAATGTCTATAACGCTTTGGCTGCGCAAACGCTCTATGTCTACCATAAGCGCGTCGGCAAGCTCTCTGTCGGCAACAACAACCCTGTTTTGCATAGAGTCTAGCATATAAACCTTGTCGCCAACCGATGCGTTTTTGCCGATTTTCAGCGAATACATTGTTTTGCCGTCGCCGTATTTAAACACGCAAACGGGTTCTTTTAGGCCGTAGTCGTCCAAACTTTGCCCGTGCGAGGCAATTTCGGAAACCGAAAAACCGTTTTCGCTGTCTAAAAATTCCAAATTTCTTAAAATTCTGTTTACCGCAAAGTAGTTTGCCTGCCACTGAATCGGCGAAATTATGCGCCACTTGTTGTTTTCGAACACCAAAATGCGGGGCTTGTCTACGTTCTTGCCGTCTACCTGAAGCCTTGTAATTTCAACCAAAGCCCTCTGGCTTTGTTCGGGGGCCGCCTGCGAAAATTCAAGTTTAAATATGGCAAGCAGTGCGGCCACATTGGCAATCAAAAGAAAAATCGTAAAACGTATCCGCATAATAAAACTACCTCCTAAAGAAAGAAACCAAAAGCCCCATTATTGCTATAAACGCGGGCAAAAGCGCAAACCTGAATGCAAGCGAAAACACGTCGCCTTCGCTGAGCGTAATGGAATACTTGCTCATCGAACGCGGAACAATGTTAAGCATACTGTCTCTTTCAAGCATCCAGTTTACGGTGTAGTATAAAAGCTTAGAATTGCCAAGGCGGTTAAAAAGCCTGTTCGAGGCAAAGTCTTCGTCGCCAAAAACTGCAAGTTTGCCGCCGGGTATTTTAAGCCCCAAATCGTTGTTGCCCGTGCGCGAAGCTACCATTGCAACGGGAACGGGGCCTTTAAAATCAACTGCTTCGTCGTACTTAAAGCCCGAATTTTTATAGTTTTTCTCCGCCCAGCTTGCGGGGGTGCTATACATTAAAACGTCTCTTTTAATGCTTTCGTCTATGGCGGCCCCCATATCTTCCCTTACCATTCTTGTAGAGCCGAACTGAAGGGGCAAATCGGAATCTACCAAATAGCGGACAATCTTGTGCGGATTTTGCGAAAAGCTTTTTACAACCAAGTCGCCCCCCGTGCTTTCGCCCGAATTTGCGGCTTCTATAACCATTGCGTCGTCGGTGCGAATGCCCCAGTCGAACAAAATTTCGTCCAACCCGTTCGTGTCGCCCATACCGAAAAACATAATTATGTTGCCGTTCGATTTTAGCAGGTAGTTTTTAAGCAAGTCTATTTCGCGCGGCAAAAAGGTTGCCTGCGGGGCGGCAATTACAATAAGGGCGGCGTTTTGCGGAATTTGTTTTGCCTCGGTTAAATTTAAGTCGGCAATTTTAAAATTGCGGCTTGTTAAATACGAAGCAAATTCCGACATGCCCTTTATGGGGTCGGCACTGCGGTAGCTCATTTCGCCGTGGCCCGAAAGAAAATATATTTTGCCGTCGTCGTTCTGCGTTACCGAAAGCATTGCCGAGCTTATTGCCTGCTCGCCCTTCCACGAAACTTTGTTTGGGGCGTTAAGGTCGTATAAATCCGAAAGGCTTAAAATCTTGAATTTTTTTGCGGCGTTGTTCGAAACAATAACGCTGTTTTCTATGTCCTTACCGAATTTAGATACAATTTCCTCCACCTTTTTGCTCTCTATGTGGGGATTTATAAAATGCGCCCTTATCTTTGCCGAATTTTTCATCGACAAATATTCGTATTGGGCAAGGGTTTTGTGCAGGTCTTTTAAAACCGAATCGCCGTCTAGGTCGCCTATGCCGCGCCTTACGGTAACGTAAATGTCTATGGGTTCTTTTAGCCCGTTTATGTAGGCAGTGCTTTCAAGCGAAAGCGAGTTTTTGCGATTTTCGGAAATATCGAATTTAAAGTAGTGCCTTGCCGCCAAAAAGTTTAGCGACAAAAACAGCAAAACACCCAGAAAGATCTGGATTGTCAGATTCAGGGTGTTTGCCTTGCGCGCAAATCTAAAATCTTTAAAAGCCGCTCTCATCTGCGTATGTCCATAACTATGGTTGTTATCGCCAAAAACAGGGCGCAAATGCTCGAATAATAAAAGAAGGGTCTAGTATCTAGCATTGCCGAACCGAAATCCTCTAAATGCTTGAACGTTTGCATATAGTCGGCCAATGCGCCAAACCATGCAAAGCTTCCGCTTTCGGGAATGTAGAATTTGTTTAAAAGCCCGCCTCCTATAAGCACGCAAAACAGCATGCAAAAGCTAAGCATTGCGGCAACCAGCGTAGTTCGCGTTAAAGACGATGCAAAAACGCCTATTGCAACGTAGCTTAGCCCGCTTATAAATATAAATAAATAGCCCGAAACCGTTTCGCCCAGCGAAAACACCCCTCCGTTTACCGCCGAATGCGGTATAAACAAAAGGGTTATAAGAGGGAAAATCAAAGTAATGGCCCAAAGCAAAACATAATATAGGTAGCACGCCGCAAACTTTGCCGCCACTATCTGGAAAATGCTAACGGGCGTTGTCATTAAAGCGTCGAGCACGCCCGACTTTTTTTCGTCGGCAAAGCTGCGCATTGTAAGAATGGGCACCAAAAACAAAACGGGAATCCAAAACACCGCCAAAAACTTTTCGGTTGCCGACACGGTAGACGCCCTTTCGCTTAAATCCACCAAGCTTAGCAGGTATATAAAACCCATAAACGCCGTAAACAGCACGCCTGCAACGTATGTAGACGGGCTTAGCATCATCATATACACCTGATTCGAAAACATTGTATAAAATTTTTTCATTCGCTTTTACGAGTCTTTGTTTTTTATATCGACAACGCTTTCCCAGCTGCGTTTTGTAGCCGCCATGAATATGTCTTCAAGCGTGGGCTTTTTGCGGTAAACTTCTCTAAGACGCAACGCCGTGTCTTTCGAAAGCTCGCAAACAATCTTTTCGCCCATATCTTCCAATATCGGCGTTTTTACTGTAAATTCCGAAAAGCCTTCGCCGTCTGGCTTTGTTGCAGAATCCAAAACAAGCGAAGAATCTATTATATTAAGCAATTTTTGCATTTGCTCGGCCGAGGCCTTTGCGGATATTTTGTATACGCTTTCGGTTATAAATTCGCGGCGCAATTCGTCGGGGCTGCCGTTGGCTACAATTTCGCCCTGATTTATTATTATAACCCTGTCGCACATAAGCTCTATTTCGGGCAATATGTGGCTGCTTATAATAACGCTCATTTCGCCCCTAAGCGAATTTATCAGGCGGCGTATCGCCAAAATCTGGTGGGGGTCTAGCCCTATGGTGGGCTCATCCATAATAATAACTTCGGGCTTTGCCAAAATTGCATCGGCAATGCCAACCCTTTGCCTAAAGCCCTTCGAAAGATTGCCTATTATGCGCTTTGCCGCCTTTCTTTTAAGCTGGCAAATTTCCATAACCTCGTCTACACGGGCCTTGTATTCGCGGCGAGACAACCCCTTAATCTTTGCCCTGTAGCGCAAATATTCAATAACGCGCATATCTTCGGGCAGGGGGTTGTTTTCAAGCATAAAGCCTATGTGTTTTTGAGCCAAATCCGGGTAGTTTGCAACGCTTTCGCCGCAAATGTAGGCACAGCCGCTTGTAGCGGGCATCAACCCGCTTATTATGCGCATAGTTGTGCTTTTGCCCGCTCCGTTTGGCCCCAAAAAACCGAGTATCTCGCCCTTTTTAATCGAGAACGAGACATCGTCTAAAGCTTTCAGTTCGCCGTATTTCTTTGTTAAGTGGCTTACGACGACCGAATAATTTTCGCCCGCTTCGGCCATAGCGACTTTCGGCTATGCCACTTTCTTGGCTATGTACGACTTAATGTCGCCCAAAGTGCGCAATGTGGCAATATCGTCGTTGTCTATCGAAGTTCCGATGGCTTCTTCAACTGCAAGCACAATTTCCACCATTGTAAGCGAGTCGAAACCCAATTCGTCGGTAATTACCATATCGTCGGAGGGGTTTTTAAGAAGGGGTTTTTTGTCGTCTTCGGCAAATCTTTCGAGAATGCCCAAAACTATGGGGGTAATCAATGCAATATTGCCGGTTTTTCTGAAAGATACGGCCGCGTCTATAGTCTCTTGCGAGCATTTTTTTAGGTTCTCTCTAAGAACCGCTTCGTCTTCTGCTGATAAGTTCATATTGTTCATAAAAGTAAGTATTAAAATTTTGCCGAGCTTTTCAATTCTATTTTTTTATCGGATAACTTGTCTACAATTTCGTTTTTTTGCACAACAAGGTTTTTAACCGTGTTTTTTTCGCAATATACGCCAAGTTTCGGCATATAGGGGCTTTTTGCGAATCGGTTGTTTACCAACGCCACATTCTCGCAGTGGGCAAAGTAGAACGAGCCGCGGTAGTCGTGCGCAACAACCCTTGGGTTTTCGTTTATTATCTTGTTGTTTTTAAATATAAGATTTTTTGTGTTGTTTGCGTATGCAATTAGCCCGCAGCTGTTTATGAAGGTATTGTTTTCGAACAGCACGTTGTTTAGTATGGGGTAGCACTTCCTTACGGTAGAAGGGTCTACCTCTAAATACACGCTAAGGGAAATGTCGCGGGCAAAGCCGTCGTTTTTGCCGCCGGCGGTTGCATTGGTGTTTTCGAATGTGCAGTTTTTAACCACAATGTTCGATGCGCCATACCCTTCGCTCCAAACATTAAATGTATAGCCGCTTTCTATTTTCAACGCCCCGCTTTCGTGGTGCTTAAAGCGACAATTGTCTACGGTAATGTCGCTTGCCAAAAGCAGAATTCCCCTAGCCCTGTTGTCGTGAAAATACGAATTGCGCAATATTATGTTTTTAGAGCCGAAGCGGCGGTTGAACATAACAAAGCCGTCTTTAGTCTGCTTGGGCAGCTTTTCTTTAAAGGTAATGTAGTGCTCGCCTTTAATCTTGTTGGGCATAACCTTTATTGCGGTTATCGTTCCCGTAAAGCCGGTAGGCGAATAGTCGGAATGGCGCAGCTCTATTTTATCGCCAATGCTATATTGGTTTATTGTTCTAAAATTCTTGGTTCTTAGGGTGTTTTCGTTAAGGGTAAAGGCATAGCCCGTGTTGTCGTGAACATTAAGGCAGTCGTCTGCTCCGTACGAAAATTCGCAGTTTTCTATCTTTAAATAGCCGCACGAGCTTGCAATGTGGAAGTGGTCTGCCGCCGACGTTATGTAGCGCTTGTTTACGCCCCTGCCAAAAGGCGGCACAATTTTTACGTTGCGGACAATCCAGTGGTTTTGGGTGCCGCCGGCTCCCATCGCGTGGCCTGCGGTAGAATAGATGTTTATGTTTTCCAGCAGCATATGCGAGTTGCTTTGCATGCTAATGCCCACCATATGGTAGTAGTAGTGCTGCAACCTAAAGAAATACCCCTTTTGCAAAACGCCGTAGTTTGCCTTGCGCGTATGTATTCTTAGCACGTTGCCCGAAAGCCATTCGGTTTTTATGCTCTTGTCTTTATAGTTGTTTAGCCCAAAGCCCGATGCCCCGTCTACGCCAACCGTTTGATTTTTAACATCGTAGCGCGAAAACATTGTAAGTTTCACGTCTTTGCGCGGGAACTTTTCGTATTCTACAAATTTTATGTCAAAATATTTTGAAGGGGCTATGTCTACAACTTCAACCAGGCTTGCAATGGGGTCTATGTCCCAATCCCAGTCTATGTTGAAATTTTTAAACTCTACCCTTTCGCAATTTTTTATGTCTATGTCGTTGTGGTATTGCTTTTGGAATATAAAAGTGCTGTTGTTGGCGTCGAAAACAAAGTCCTTTAAGCCGTCGAACTTAACGGCGGCGTTTTCCCTAAAATAATAGGTGCCCTTTTCCATTACAAGCTTTGCCGCCGAATTGCTTTTGCAAAACTCTATAAGCTCGTTAAGCTTTGCCGTTATGCTTTCGGGCGCGTTGGGCAAAATGCCGTAGTCTTTTGCGTTTATAACCAAGCCGCTTTTGTTTGCGGGCTTTTTAATGTCGAACTCCTTTGCGCCGGTAGGCAGCACAAAGTTTGCCGATTTTGCGTTGCCCAAACTCTTTGTTATGTCGAAAAACTCTATATTGTCGCCCTCGTATACGGCAAGGTTTGCGATTTTCCCCGAAAGGTTGCCGTGCGCCATAATTGTAAGCTGGTAGTCGTCGTTTTGGTTGGTTTGAACCGAACAGCTAAACTGCCTAAAACTTGGCGCAAAGTGCCTGTTTTGCGAAGTTAAATTCCAATAGGGCAAACCCGCAGCCTTGTCGGAACGCACAAAAATATGCAAAAACTGGTCGGGGCTTAAGCTGTGCGAGTTGTCTATTAAAAAGTCGAACTTTATGGTATACTTGGTGTTCGGCTTTAAAACGCCCTTTTTTGTTATGAATATTGTTCTGTATTTGCCGTCGTTTTTAGAAACCGAAAAGTCGAGGCCGTCGTCGTCGTTTTCGGAAACATACGAGCCGCCCTTTGTTCCGACTTGCCTATCGAAACCCTCTATAACGGGGGTGTCTGCAGCCTGTGCTGCAATGCCAAACAAAAGCAAAAATGCCAGCGAAAGAATTTTTCTACGCATATTTTTTAAATTCAATTTATTTTTTTGATTTTTCGGGAGCAGTTTTTGCCTTTGCCGAAACCGACTTTAAAAGCTTTGCATTTTCGGGCGTTGCAGTTTTTATGGCGTTTTTAAGCTCTTCGTTTTGGACATTGCTTAAGCCCAACGCCGCCGTTTTTACCAACTGTTTTAACGCCGCATTTTTAAGCTGCTTTTCGGAATTTAGCAATACGCCCAGCAAAAATTTAAAAGATTTTTCGCTATGCTGCGAGCCAATGGCGGCAATAATTGCAGCCTTTGCGTCTTGCGACTTTGCAGAATCGAAATTCTCTACAAGGGCGTTTTCGTTTGAAGAAAAGTCGGCATACAAAAGCACTTCTGCCGCCAATTCGCGCTGCGGCTTTTCTGCCGCCAATAGCCCGAAAACTTTTTGGGCTACATTTGCAAAGTTTGGCATGCTGGCAATGTTGGTTGCCGCCACGCGCCTTTTTGCAGACCCTAGCATTTTTGCGTTTTCGAAAACCTTTTCAAAAGCCTTTTCGTTGCCCGATTTTGCGGCGTAATACGACATTGCCACCACAGCCCCTTCGTTGGCAACGGGCATTTGCAAAATAGAGCTTTCGTTTTCACCGCGCTGCATTAAAGCATACGCCAAAACCGGAGCGTTGGCCTCCGATATATTTTTAAAGTTTGCATATTTTGGCAAAGCAACATCTTTATTTGCGCCCAAAAACCTTATAACACAAAGCAGTTCTTTTTCGGAATCTGGCTTAGTTTGGGGAACTTTAAATTTCGGATAATTGCCGCTAAACGAAAGTTCGTTTTTATAGCGTGCCAGCGCGTTTTCCAAAATATCGGCAACAATGCGGTTTGTTTTCGGGCTTTGCGCCAATTTTTTAAACGCGTTAAAACTCTTTTTAGACGATATTTTTACATCGCAAACAATTCTCGCCAAAAGGCATTGATATACCTCGCTTGAAGGATTGCCGCTTTCAAGTTCTGCCAGCACAAAATTTTCCATCTTCCTGCAAAATTCGGCATTTTGGTTGTTCGAGCAAACGGCGTAAATAAGCTCGTTTAATTCGTTGTCTTTTTCGCCGTATTTTACGTTGTTAAAGCTTTTTATATAGCCTATTTCAGGTTCGGCATAAAGCGGGCAGGTTAAATCTTTGCCCCTTTTTATGGAACTTGTGTCGGCGGGCAAGTCGCCGCAGGCAAACTGCAAAAGCCTTAAGGTTAGCTCTTGAAAACGCTTGTCTTTATAGGTGTGGCAGGCGTGGCCAAAAGCCGAGTATGCCACTTTGCCCTTGCCGTAGTTTTTTATCCAAACCAAAGCCAAATCTTTGTCGGCCCTTATTTTATGCCTGCGCCCCCACTCGGTTGTTACGGGGCTAGCCTCTACATTAAGGCGCATT
>SAMEA104315426__coassemble_900_pt1 | contig 12323 bp, 13 predicted proteins | sample SAMEA104315426__metabat2_low_PE_002 | metagenome-assembled genome bin SAMEA104315426 (sample SAMEA104315426) | gut metagenome | biome: Monkey gut; feature: monkey-associated habitat; material: faeces | place: China | collected 2013
TTGCCTTTTTCGTCGCGCCCAGACCCCAGGGCTATTGCCTGCCTTATATCCGCAAAATTCGACATATTTTCGCCGTCTATCTGCAAAATTTTGTCGCCAGCAAAAAGTTTTTTGTTTGTGTCGGAGTTTTCGTTTTTATAGACGTAGCCAACAACCGTTGTATTTGGCAAGCCCACCGAGGGCACTCCCATAAAATATACCAAAATAGCGAAAAATACTGCAAGCAGCACATTAAAAAAAGCCCCCGCAACCGACACAACAACCTTGTCGGTAAAAGTGGCCTTTTTTAGATTTTTTACGTCGTTTTCGCCGAATTGGCCGCCTTCAAGCTCTCCCATATCGGCAAGCTGGGGTATTGCAACGTAGCCGCCAAGGGGCAAAAGCGAAATTCGGTATTCGCAGCCGTCTTTGCCTTTCCATGCAAAAAGCTTTGGCCCAAAGCCAATCGAAAACCTAAGCACCTTAAGCTTTCTCCACTTTGCCGCCAAAAAGTGCCCCAATTCGTGAATGCAAATAGAGCCGCCAAAAAACAGCACCACAAGCACAACCGCCGCAATGTCGGCAAAACCTGAAAGCAAAGAGGGCATTTTTTATTGAAGGCTGTCTACAAACTTTTGCGCCAGCTGCCTTGCGTTGGTGTCGGCGGCAAAAATATCGTCTAAAGTTTCGGGTTCAAAGTGTTTGGCATTGTCCAAAACATATTTTATTACTTTGGGGATATCCAACCAGCGAATCTTGCCCTTTATAAATTCGGCAACAGCCACTTCGTTTGAAGCGTTAAATGCGCAAGTTGCAGTTCCGCCAATTTTTAGGGCGTCGAACGCATATTTTAGTGCGGGAAACCTTGTTGTGTCGGGCAATTCAAAATCAAGATGCAGACCTTTTGTGAAGTCTAGCCCCTGCATAACGGGGTTGCCCCTTTCGGGATACAAAATGCTGTGCGAAATTGCAAATGTCATGGAAGGCGGCGAAAAATGCGCCTTTATAGAGCCGTCGCAAAAACGCACCATAGAATGAACAATGCTTTGCTTGTGAACAACAACTTCTATGCGGTCTATGTCTACATCAAATAGCCATTTTGCCTCTATTACTTCCAGCCCTTTGTTTGCAAGGGTAGAGGAATCTATAGTAACTTTCGGGCCCATATTCCAGTTGGGGTGCTTTAGGGCTTGTTGTACCGTAATAGTTTCCATCTGCTGGGGGGTGTAGTCTCTAAACATACCGCCCGAAGCCGTAATTATAACCGAGGCTACATCGCATTTTCTTTCGCCGTGCAAACACTGGAAAATTGCATTGTGCTCGCTGTCGAGCGGCAAAAGACGCACTTTTTTGCGGCGCACGGCCTCGGTTACAAATTTGCCCGCCATAACCAAAAGCTCTTTGTTTGCAAGGGCAATATCTTTGCCCGCTTCTATTGCCGCAAGCGTAGGCCTTAGGCACTTTGTGCCTACAACCGCCGCCGTTACCATATTTACATCGTCTAGGCATGCAACTTTTGTAAGGCCTTCTTCGCCGCAATAAAGTTTTACGTCGTCCGCAAAAAGTTTTGTATCCAAAGCCTTTTTAAATGCGTTTTCGTCGTAAATTGCAACGTGCTTTACGTTGAATTCTTCGGCAATTTTTGCCAATTTTTCGATGCTGCTTTTGCCCGCAATCGAAACAATTTTAATTCTGTCGGGGTTTGCCTTTGCAACCGCCAGCGTGCTGGACCCAATCGAGCCAGTTGCCCCCAATACCGCCAATTTTATAATGTCAGCCATTTTTTAGAAGTAGAAATATATTGCTATAAGAAAGCCCACGGGGCTGCTTGCTATAAGCGAGTCGAGCAGATCGAAAGCCCCGCCTATGCCGGGAATTATGTTCCCCGAATCCTTTACGTTTGCGTTCCTTTTTAGGCACGATTCCGCCAAGTCGGAAACAAGCCCTAAAAAGCCCAGTAAAGCTCCGAAAATTGCGCCGTCTACTGCGCCAAAGCTCGGCGGCATATATTTTGCGAAAAACACCGCAAAAAACGCTCCCATAACCGCCGACGACAACATTCCGCCAATAAGCCCTTCGTAGCTTTTGCCGGGGCTTACCTTAGGCAAAATCTTGTGGTTGCCAAAACATACCCCGAAAATATATCCGCCAATGTCGGTAAACTTGGTTACCACAACAATCCATATGGCAAAGGCAAAGCCCTTTTCGAACATAGCTCCCAAAAGCACAAGGCACAAAAGGGGCATTGTAATTAGCGAAAGCATTAGAATATACGAAAGCCCCTTTGCCTGCGAATCTCTGCTAAAGGGGTTGCGCATTATTGCGGCTGCCCCCGCAAACGAAAGTATTGTAAACGCGCAAAAGGGAATAATTGCGCCTTCTACGCCGAAAAAGAAGGGGGCAAACGCGGCGCACGCCATAAGGAACAAGTTTGCAAGCTCGGTTGCCACAAAGTTTGTAGATACCTTCAGTTTTTTTAGAATGTTGCAGCATTCCAAAATTCCGCCCGACGCCAACAGCCAAAAAATTACGGCTGTTGCCCATTTGCCCGCAAAGGCTACGGCAAAATATACTGTGGCAATTAAAATTAAAGAGCTTATTGTGCGTTTTCTCATTTTATCTGTTCTTGGGTTTTCCCGTAGCGGCGGTTGCGCTTTGCAAATTCAAGCAGGGCTTTGTCGAACTCCTCTTCGCCGAAATCCGGCCAATAGGTGTTTGTAAAGTAAAGCTCGGCATACGCCGACTGCATAAGCAGGTAGTTGCTAAGCCTGCTTTCGCCCGAAGTTCTTATAATAAAATCGGGGTCGGGAATATCTTTTGTGTAAAAATATTGCGAAATTTTTTGGTAGCTAATTTCGTCGGGGGCAATTTTGCCTGCAATGGCGTCTTTAACAATGTTTTTTACGGCAAATTCAAGCTCGTTGCGGCTGCCGTAGTTTAACGCCAAAACAAGGGTGTGCTCCGAAAAGTCTTTGGTAAGCTCTTTTGTTTGGGCTATCAGCTTTTGGCATTTTTCGTCTAATGCCGAAATGTCGCCTATGGTTTCGAAGCGTATTTTTTCTTTTACAAAATTCTTTTTGTAGCTTTTTAGCGAGGCGCAAAGCAAAGCCATAAGGGCTTTAACCTCTTCCTTTGGCCTGTTCCAGTTTTCCGACGAAAACGCATATAGCGTAAGATATTTAACCCCGTTCTTTTTGGCAGCTTTAACTACCTCTTTTAGGGCTTTTGCCCCCGCTTTGTGCCCGCTTGTGCGCGGCAGCCCGCGCTCTTTTGCCCAACGCCCGTTGCCGTCCATAATTATGGCAATATGTTCGGGTATTTTTTGCGTTTTGTCGAAAGCCGAGTCCATTAAAGTTTTATTGTAGTGTGCCGTTAAAAAAGTAGGGGCGAATATTTTTATTTGCCAGATACAATATTGCACTATGAAACACTCCGACGCAACAAAGATTTTAACTAAAACCCAAAAAGCCGCACGCAATTTTTCCCGCAGCTTTTCGCAAAAAATATCGGGGATAAAGGCCATTGTGTGGAATTTTTACCAAACACTTGTTTGGGCCGAGCCTTTTGGCGATTATTGCGATGCAAATTTTAGAAAGGCGCTGCGCTTTGCGGGAATTACGCCAAAAGATTGCGGCTCTTTCGATTTTGGCAGGGCTTTTACGGATATGCAAAAGGCGCACAAAGACATAAGGGCAAAAGAGGGCGTTAAAAACCCCGAGGTAGACCTGCTTTTAATTTACGAAGATTTGCTTGAAAATTTGGCGTCGGAGAATTTGGTGGAGGGCAAAATAGACAAGGCCACAATAAAAAAGCTTGCCGTAAATTTCGAGATTTTGTCGCGTTCGGTTTGGCTTATGCCCAATGCAATACGGACACTAAACGCATTAAAAGACTGCGGAATAAAGATGATAACCCTTTCGAATGCGCAATTTTTTGCCCCCTACATATTTCCCGTAATAACGGGCAAAAGTATGGCACAGCTTGGCTTTGACGAAGAAAACTGCGTGTGGTCGTTTTCGTACCGCAGGGCAAAGCCGTCTAACATTTTGTTCGAAAGCGCGGCTCAATATTTCGAAAAAACATACTCTTTTTCGCCTAAAACAGTTTTGTATGTGGGCAGCGATATGCAAAAAGACATAATTCCCGCGGCAAAAGCGGGCTTTAAAACGGCGTTTTTTACCAACGGCGAAAACGCGCACTTCCCCGAAAACGGGGCAATTCCCGACATTGTTGTAGACGATTTAATTGATGTGGCAAAATTGGTTGCATAAAAAATGCGCCCCAAAAACAGGGCGCATTGGAAAATTTTATGCAAAAGCCTCTTTAATTTTCCCCAAAAGCAGATCTTTGTTTTTAAAGAATGCCGTTCCCGCAACAATGGTGTCGGCGCCGCACTTTATAAGCTCTTGAACGTTGTCGGCGTTAACGCCGCCGTCTACTTCTATGCGGAAATTAAGTTTTAGCTCGTCGCGCCACTTTTTTAGCGTTTGCACTTTAGAATACGCAATGTCCTGAAACTTTTGTCCGCCAAAACCCGGTTGCACGCTCATAACCAAAACCAAATCTACAAGAGGCAGAAAGCTATATACTTGCGAAATGTCGGTTTTTGGGTTTAGGCTAATTCCCACTTGGCAGCCCTTTTCGTGAATGTCTTGCAGCGTTGCCTGGATTGGGTAGTCGGGCTCTACATGCACGCAAATTAAGTTTGCGCCCGCCTTTGCAAAGGCGTCTATATACAAATGCGGGTTGTCTAGCATTAAGTGGGTGTCGTAGAACAAATTAGGGCAAACCTTTTTTAAGTCTACAATAAGTTGCGGGCCAAAGCTTAGGTTGGGCACAAAGTGTCCGTCCATAATGTCTATGTGTATCCAGCTTAAAGAGGCGTTTTCAACTTCTTTTGCCGAAGCCCCCAAATTTGCGTAGTTGCCCGCCAAAATAGAGGGCGAAAGCTCGAATTTATTTACCATATTGCCGTTACTTCGTTTGCCGCGTCTTTTGCAATTTCGCGCGTAAGTTGCGGCATATTTTGATATTCCGATTCGGCCTGCCCCGAGGCGGCATAAGTTGTTATGTATTTTTTTACAATGCGGTCTTTAAAGTAAACCTCGTTGCTAACCCTGTTTTTTAGGGTGCACGAAACCGTCATTGCCAGCCTAAACGACTGCGAAAGCCCCGTATCTTTTTCGCTGGAAGCCCAGGGGGTTTTTTCGTAGTCGGTTATTACAACTTCTAAAATTGCGTTGGCGTCGCTTTCGCCGGCAAGGCTTAGCTGCCCAGCTCTCGACAAATAGTTGCAAAGCTGCGCCGTCAGCAAATCGCCGGCTTGCGGGGCAAACGAGTTGTTCCTTACGGGCTTTACATATATGCTTTTAAACGGAAGCTTTGCGGGGGTTCCCGCCAGCTGGTAGTGGCACGCCGTAAACGATATTAGCGACGCAAAAGCCAAAGCTATAAGTAAAAGTTTTTTCATGGTAATTCAGCTAACTAGGGTTGGTCGACAAAGCCCTCTTCGTTTGTTTCGGGCAAAAGCGGCACAAACTCGACGGGGGCTTTTTTGTTGTTTTCGTTTTTGTCGAATGCCTTTGCTTCGGCTTCGAATACCTCGTCTTGAATTTCCGAAAACTTTTCGGTTTGCATTTTCTCGACTTTGGTTTCGTCTTCAAATGTGTCTACAGCGGGCTTTTCGTAGCGGCCAAAAACCCAGTCTACAGGGGTCATAGGCGCAATTTCGCCTTCGGCAATAAGCTTTAGCTGCTCTCTTGCCAAGTCTGCCGCGGGGCTTTTGGGGGCAAGGGTAATGGCTTCGTTATAGAATACCGCCGCCGCCGTGTTGTCGGTGCGGTAAAAATAATAGAAGTCGCCCATAATAAGGCGGCTGCGCGCCAAAGTGTCTTGCATAACGTAAAGACCGTTTTCGGCGTGAACCGAATCTTTTTCGTTGGGGAAAAGAATTATGTAGTCTTGGTAAAATGCAATTGCCTCTTTTGTGGGGGTTTGGTCGTAGTGAGGGCCTTCAACCATATTGCGGTAGGTTTTCGCCAGCTGCAAATATGCATCGGGCACCAAGTCGCTTTTAGGATATACGTTAATAAGCCTGTCTAGCGCGTCTATAGAAGTTTCGGGTTCGCCGTTGCTTTGCGCGCATAGCGAAATATTCATAAGAGCCATGGGCGCATATTCCGAATACGGCGCGTTCGAAATTACGTCTTCGAAAATTTTAATTGCGTCTTTATAGTTTAAAAACCACGGGAACCAACCCCACAAATAGGGGTGCTCGCCGCTTTGTATAAGCGAGGCAACTTCGTATTGACGCCCTATAATTTGATTGAAATTGGGGTAGTCGGGGTATTTTTGTATTATGGTTTGAAAGCACTCGTTTGCCAGTTCCCACTGGTGCCTTTTTGTGTAGATAATGCCCATTTGGCAATAGGCTTCGGGCGCGAAGATAGAGTTGGGATAGTCTGAAACTACCACTTGGTATAACGCCAATGCCTGCCCGTAGCTTTCTTCGTTTTGGGCTTTTTTAGCCAAATTCATTCCCTGCAGGGCGTTTTCTACATTGGTGTTTTCGCCCATAACTTTGGCGAGAACGCCGCCTTGAATCTGCCAGCCCTTGTCCTTTGTCCAAACCAAGTCGGCAAAGGGGTTTTGGCAGAACGCGCAAAAGGCGAGGGCGGTTATCGCACATTTAAAAAATTTTTTCATAAAACTATTATTTCCATCTAATCAAAGTTGCGCCCCACGTCAAGCCCGCACCGAAAGCGACAAACAAAAGAATGTCGTCGGTATTAAGCCTTCCCGATTTTTTTGCCTCGTCTAAAGCAATGGGTATGGACGCCGAAGATGTGTTTGCGTATTTTTCTATGTTTACAAAAATTCTTTCCCTTTCAATATGCAGGCGCTTTGCCACGCTTTCGATTATGCGCATATTTGCCTGATGGGGAATAAGCAGGTTTATGTCTTCGGGCTTTATGTTGCACAAGTTGCAAACTTCAAACGCCTTTTCCTGCATAATTCTAACTGCGTTTTTAAATACTTCGCGGCCGTCCATCTTTATAAAGTGCAGCCTGTCTTTTACGCTTTGCTCGGTTGCCGGAATAAGGCTGCCTCCCGCGGGGAGTTCAAGCTTTACCGTTCTAGAGCCGTCGGCACCCAAAACCGACCCCATAATTCCGTAGCGGCTTTTTTCTTCTGTGCGAAGCACCACTGCCCCGGCGCCATCGCCGAACAGCACGCAGGTGTTGCGATCTTGCCAGTCGAGAATAGACGAAAGTTTTTCGGAGGCAACAACCAATGCATTTTTGTATAGCCCCGAAAGCATCATTTTAGAGGCAACTTCAACCCCGTAAACAAAGCCCGAGCACGCCGCCGAAACGTCGAAGCAGGCAATATTGTTGCGTATGCCCAGCTTTGCCTGCAATAGGCACGCCGTAGACGGGAACGCCATATCGGGGGTAACGGTTGTTACAATAACCAAGTCTATTTCTTCGGCGGTAATGTTGGCGTCTATCAACGCATTTTTTGCCGCCTTTACCGCCATATCCGAAGCCGCTTCGTCTTTTTCGGCAATTCGCCTTTCCTTTATTCCCGACCTTTCGTAAATCCATTGGTCGGAGGTGTCGACAATCTTTTCCAAGTCGAAATTAGTTACGATTTTTCGGGGGACATACGAGCCCGTTCCCGCAATGATTACTGAATATAAGTCGTTAATCATCAGTCGTCGGAATTCGGATTTAATATTTTTGAAATGTTGTCTATATCCTGTTTAATAGAATCTATAAGGGAATTTTTAACGCACTGGGCGCAAACATTTAATGCTCCGCAAATTTGGTGTCGGTTGCTAGAGCCATGGCCTTTAATGATAAGCTCGTTTAAGCCCAAAAGGGGCGCGCCCGAAACCTTTTCTACGGGAATTCTCGCCTTCATCGCCTTAAAGGCTCCCATGCAAACGGCGGCGCCTATTTTTCTGAAAATATTTTTTGTAAGCTCTTCCTTTAAAAGCGAGCCGAGTGTTTTTAAAAGCCCCTCGCAACTCTTTAAAAGAATGTTGCCTGTAAAGCCGTCGCACACAATAACGTCGCAGTCGCCGCCAAAAACCTGAAAGCCCTCTACGGGCCCCGCATAGTTTAGGTTAATTAACGGGGCTGTTTTTTTCAAAATTTCGTGCGCTTTTTGTACGATTTCGTTGCCTTTGCCCTCTTCGGTGCCGATTGTTAAAAGCCCCACTTTTGGATTTTCTATTTTAAGGGCAATTTTAGCATAGTTTGCGCCCAAAACGGCGTTGCTTAAATAGTGCAATTCGCGGGGGTTGGGGTTTGCCCCAACGTCTATCATAATAAACCTGCGGTCTTTAGAGGGAATTACCGAGCCCAATGCCGGGCGTTCTACCCCCTTCATAGGGCGCAACTTTAAAGTGCCTCCCGCCATAAGCGCACCCGTATTGCCGCAGCTTAAAAGGGCGTTTGCCTTCTTTTCTTTAAGGTAGTCTATTGCCATATGCATAGACGAATTTTTCTTGCGCTTTAAAGTAAGCATAGGTTTGTCTTCCATACTTACAACTTCGGGCGCGTCTAAAAATTCTACCAAGTCGCCTATGCCGTTTTTTTGCGCGATGGGCGCAATTTCGCTTTCTATGCCGGCCAATATTATTTTTACGGGGTCTTTATACTCCTTAAGGAACATCGAAACCCCTGCGATAACTTCTTCGGGCCCCATGTCCGAACCCATAGCGTCTACCGCGATTCTTATTTCGTTATCGCCCATAATGCAAAGAAAGAGTTTTGTTTAAATTAAAAGCGGGCATTGCTATTGAAGCTTTAAAACCGCAAAGCAACACCCGCTAAAAACTTAGGTTAATTTAAGTTAGACCTTTGTGCTTATAACCTGCTTACCGCGGTACATTCCGTTTGCGGGATTAACCCTGTGGGGTTTAAACATTGTGCCGTCGGTCGGGTCTTTCGAGAATTCGGGCAGGTCGTAGTTGTTGGCAGCGCGTCTGATTCTTGTGCGCTGTTTCGATTGTTTGCGTTTTGGTTGTCCCATAGTTTGTCCTGTTTGTAAATTTTAAAGCTATTTGAATGTAGGTTTAAAAGCCGTTGCGTCAAGCTTTTATTTTAACGCCTCTTTTTGTTGGCAAGTTTCACCATTGCAAACTTTACGGCGGCTTCCAGTTTTTCGACTTCTTCGGGGTCTAAATCGGGGCGGTTTCTTGCCTCTTCCAACGCCTTTTGCGCCGCTACTTTGGCGTTTTGCACGGCGTCGGGGTCTATGTCGTCGAACTTAATGGCGTTTTCGGTAAGCACCGAAAGCAAATTGCCGTTAAGGCGCACAAAGCCCCTGTCTACTGCCAAGTCTTCGGTTTTGCCGTTAAAGTTTACCGTTAGCGCGCCCGAGTCGAGCATGGCCAAAAAGGGAATGTGCCCGGGCAAAACCTGAATTTCGCCGTCTACAAGCGGCAAAGTAACCGATTCAACCGAATCGTTTTCCCAGGCAATGCCCGTAGGGCTTACAATTTCAAGTTTCAACGCCATTTTTTATTTCTTTTTTGCGTTTGCCAAGCTGATTTCGTGTGCCTGCAAAACGTCTTCTATAGAGCCTTTCATATAAAAGTCGTTTTCGTTCACTTCGTCTAGCTTGCCGTCTAAAATCATCTTAAAGCTGCGCACGGTGTCGGCAACCTTAACGTATTTGCCGGGGATACCGTTGAACACTTCCGACATATGGAAGGGGTGCGAGAGGAATTTTTGAATTTTTCTGGCTCTCGAAACCGTAAGTTTGTCTTCTTCGGAAAGTTCGTCTATGCCCAAGATTGCAATAATGTCCTGCAAATCCTTGTATTTTTGCAGAATTTTTTGCACTGCGCGCGCGGTTTCAAAGTGCTCTTTGCCCACAATTTCGGGGGTAAGGGCATTCGACGTAGATTCCAGCGGGTTTACCGCAGGATATATGCCCAGCGACGCTATTGCGCGGTCTAGAACAATTGTAGAGTCTAGGTGGGCAAAAGTGTTTGCGGGGGCAGGGTCGGTAAGGTCGTCGGCGGGAACATATACCGCTTGGAACGACGTAATACTGCCTTTCTTTGTAGATGTAATTCTTTCCTGCAAAGCTCCCATTTCGTATGCCAAAGTGGGCTGATAGCCTACCGCCGAGGGCAACCTGCCCAAAAGCGCGCTAACTTCGGAACCTGCTTGGCTGAATCTGAAAATGTTGTCGACAAACAAAAGCACGTCTTGGCCTTGCACGTCTCTAAAATACTCGGTCATTGTAAGGGCAGAAAGTGCAACCCTCATACGCGCTCCCGGGGGCTCGTTCATCTGGCCGTAAACTAGGGCTACCTTCGATTTTTCGGGGTGGTCTTTGTCTATAACGCCCGATTCCGACATTTCCCTATACAAATCGTTGCCTTCGCGCGAACGTTCGCCAACGCCCGCAAAAACCGAAACGCCGCCATGGGCTTTTGCAATGTTGTTTATAAGCTCCATTATAACAACGGTTTTGCCAACGCCCGCGCCGCCGAATGCGCCAACTTTGCCGCCCTTTATGAAGGGGCAGATAAGGTCTATGGGCTTAATGCCCGTTTCGAGAATTTCGGCCTTTGTAGATTGCTCTTCCAAAGAGGGGGCTTTTCGGTGAATGGGCATTTTTTCGCAGACGGTAATTTCGGGTTTGTTGTCTACGGTTTGTCCCGTTACGTTAAAAATTCTGCCCAAAACGCAGTCGCCTACGGGAACTTTAATTGCATCGCCCGTGTCTACAGCCTCGGCACCCCTAACCAGCCCTTCGGTAGACGACATTGCAACGGTTCTTACAACGCCTTCGCCCAAATGCTGCTGAACTTCCAGCACCACTTTTTTGCCGGTTTGCCCTATTTGCACTTCTAGGGCGTTATAGATTGCTGGCATTTTGTCTTCGTCGAACTTAACGTCGACTACTGCGCCTATTATCTGATTAACTATGCCTGTATTCATTTTAAATTATTTTTTAGATTGGGTCATTCCCGCCGAAAGCTCTACAATTTCGTTTGTAATGCTTTCCTGTCGGGCCTTGTTGTATTGAAGCGAAAGCTCGGCAATAAGGTTGTCGGCGTTGTCGGATGCGGCTTTCATCGACACCATTCTTGCCGACTGCTCGCTTGCCTTTGCGTTTAACGCCACTTGGTAAATTGTGTTCCTTACATAGTAAATACCAAGCTTCTTAAACAATTCTTTTGGCGAAGGCTCTATTAAAAGCTCTCTGTCGTCTTTGCCGTGCAAAGTAAGGGTAGACTTATACTTTTTCTTTAAAGAGCCCAAAAGCTCGTCGAAATTGTCTATGGGGACAATCTTTTGCAAAGTGGTATCCTGCTTTAATGTGTTTATAAAGTTCGGGTACAAAACTTCTATTGTGTCGCAATTTCCGTTTGTGTATTCCGAAATGGCGAAGTCTACCACGCTTTTTAGCTCCGAAAACTTTACTTTGTCGCTTATATTAAAGTGCGCCAAAAGCTCGCGCTTTGTTGCCGACAAAAACCTTGCCGCCTTGTTGCCAATGGCTATAAAAGCGCAGTCTTTGCCCATGGCGGCAATTTCCTTAAACATGTTGGAGTTCAGCGGCCCGCACAGCCCCTTGTCGGTAGAAAACACTATAACCAAACGCTTTTTTATTTCGCGCGGTTTAAGCATGGGGTAGTCGTAGCCTTTCGAGGCTCCCATTTCGTTTAAAGTGTCCATCATGTCGAGCAAAAGCATATTGTAGGCGCGGCCCGCCTGCGCAAGCTGCTGGGCGCGCTTCATTTTAGAAGACGCAACCAACTGCATGGCATGGGTTATCTGCCCCGTGCTTTTCACCGCCTTAATGCGGCTTCGTATTTCTCGCATGCCCTTCATAACAAAAAACTACTTTGCCAGTTGCGTTTTCCAAACCGTGCAGGCTTCTTTAAGCTCTTGCGCCAGCTCGTCAGAAATTTTCTTTTGCGTTTCTATCTTTTCTATTAAATCGGCTCTTTGGCCTTCAAAAAATTCGCGCATATTTTCGGAGGCTGCCACAACGTTCTTTACGGGCAAATCCGCAAAAAAGTCGTTCTGCAAAGCCCACAAAATTATAATCTGCAAGCCCGTTTTGTAGGGCGACGAGTTCGACTGCTTTAAAATTTCAACAAGCCTGTCGCCCTTGTCGATGGTTGCCTTTGTTCTTGCGTCCAAGTCCGAGCCGAATTGCGCAAAGGCGGCCAATTCCTTATACTGGGCATATTCGCCTTTAATTTTGCCCGCAACTTGCTTAAACGCCTTAATTTGCGCCGCCGACCCTACGCGCGAAACCGAAATGCCCACCGAAATTGCGGGTCTTATGCCTTGGTTGAAAAGGTC
>SAMEA104315426__coassemble_902_pt1 | contig 12309 bp, 13 predicted proteins | sample SAMEA104315426__metabat2_low_PE_002 | metagenome-assembled genome bin SAMEA104315426 (sample SAMEA104315426) | gut metagenome | biome: Monkey gut; feature: monkey-associated habitat; material: faeces | place: China | collected 2013
GGCTTCCAGCTAGACTTGAAAATTACGGGTCTTTCGTTCGAAATCACAAAAGAGGCAATCTACCAAAACAGAGAAGCCCGCTTTAAGATTTTGGACATAATGGCGGCGGTAAAACCCGAACCCAGCGCCGAAACAAAAGAATGCGCACCCAAGATTAAGCAAATGCGCATTTCTCCCGACAAAATCGGTATGCTTATCGGCCCCGGAGGCAAAAACATTCGCCGCATATGCGAAATTTCGGGAGCACAAATCGACATCGACGACGAAGATCCCGGCAGAGTTCTTATTTTTGCAAAGGGCAAAGCCGCTATGGAAAGAGCCGTTGCAGAAATCGAATTTACAATCGGCGAAATCGAAGTCGGCAAAACATACAAGGGTATTGTTCGCTCTATCAAGGAATTCGGCGCATTTGTAGAATGCCTGCCCGGCAAGGAAGGCTTGGTACACATCTCCGAATTGGCCGACTTTAGGGTAAACAAAACCGAAGACGTTTGCAAATTGGGCGACGAAATTATGGTTAAGTGCATTGGCATAGACGACAAGGGCCGCGTACGCTTGTCGAGACGCGCCGCCTTGTGCGAAGCCCAGGGCATTCCCTACGAACCCAAGCCCAGAGGTTCCAGAGAATAATTAACCGGCAATAAATAAAACAAAAATCCCCGAAAAACTTCGGGGATTTTTTGTGCGCAAATCTTCCGCAAAAAATTTTTACAAAATAAAAAACAAAAAAAACCGAACGGCAAAAACCGCTCGGTTTAAATTAAAAAAACGTAAAACTATTCGCCGTCGTTGCCGATAGCGTTTACGGGGCAAGATTCCATAGCTTCTGTGCACGAAGCAACGTCGGCGTCGGAAGCGGGCTGCTGTTTAACATACGACATACCCTCGTCGTTTCTGTCGAAAAATTCGGGAGCCATTTGTCTGCAAAGATCGCAATCGATGCACTGTTTGTCTACATAGAATTTGCCTTCTACGTTTAATTGTGTTTTGTCGTTTTTATCTGCCATAATGCCGATAAACATTGGCTAAATTCGCCCTTTCGTCAAGTTTTTTCGGCTAAAAAATTATCTTGTATAATGCGCGGGCACGCTAGTAGATTATTAGCCTAAAATACGTCTATGCAAAACGCAAAAACAATAGGTGCGCTAAGCAGCATTCTTGCCGTAAATGCAAACAATGCAAACGAAGTTTGCTACGGCGTAAACTATGCATTGCACTGCAGCAATGCGCTGCGCAGCTCGCCCGAAATTGCAAAACGCCTGCTTAAGATTTACGACGAAAACGCCGCCGTTGAATATTTGGCTTTCGACGGCGACTATTTTGACCCGCTTTTTGCCATTGTGCGCCTAAAGGAATCCTTAATGCGCTTGACAGGCTACAAACGCTCTATTTTGATAATCGAGTCGCTTTCGAAAAGCTCGCTAAACGGCAAAAAGCGCAAGTCGCCAAAAAGCGAACTTCGCCTGCGCGAAAACGCGGCGTTTATAGAAAGCTACGCCGAAAAATTCGAAAAATACATTCAAAACCTCGAAATAATATTTATATGAAAACACTGTTCGAAAAGATTATAGACGGAGAACTTCCGTCGAACAAAGTATACGAAGACGAATCGTTTTTCGCCTTTAGGGATATTGCCCCGCAAGCTCCCACGCACGTTATATTGGTACCAAAGCGCGTTATACCGCGCATTGCCGAAGCCAAAGAAAGCGATGCCGACCTTTTGGGGCGTTTAATGCTAACTGCCGCAAAAATAGCCAAGCAGGAAAAGCTAGACGAAGGCTTTAGAATTGTGATAAACAACGGGCCTTTCGGCGGAGAGACCGTGCCGCACTTGCATGTTCATATTTTGGGCGGTCGCCAATTAAAATGGCCCCCCTGCTGATTGCGTCTTAAAAAATTATTATCGCAAAAAGTTAATAAAAAAACCGCGCTAAAAAAGTGCGGTTTTTTGTTTTATATGCAAAAATAAAGGCCTACAACATCTCCTTTATTTGCGCCCAGTTTGCCCTAACTACGCCGTCGGCTTTAACGCCAAAATTTTGCGGCTGGGCAAAAAGTATTTTTGTGCTTCCCCTAAACGAAGTCAGGTTCGAAAGTTTGTCGTCTATCATAATGTCGGCCAAAACAAAATCTTTTGTGCCGCAAAAAACAAACTGCTTCCAGTGCAGATACGGGAAATATCTGTTTAGCCAAACAATTTTCTCCTTCATACTGTCGGGATACTCTGTTGCCGCCGACACAATTAAAACTCTGTATTTTTCGTTAAGGTACTTTAGGGTTTCTACGGCTCCCTCCATAACGGGGGCGTTTTCGTATATGCCCTTTTGGGCAAGGCACTCTCTGCAATGCGGGAACGCCTGCGGAATTAAAATTCCCCTAACCGAATTTAGGTCTATTTTTTTGTTTGTAACTTTTTCCTCGTAGGCGGCAATTATGTTATATAAGTCCGCCATTACGCAGTCCATATCTACGGCAATGCATTTTCTGTTGTCCATAGCTTTTATAATGTTACACCGTTTTTAAAAATTGCAATTTCTTTATAGCCGTTTTGCTCGGACTTTGTTTTTTTGCCGTTTGCAACTTCAACAACAAAATCAAAAAACTCTTTTGCAAGCTCGCAAATGGGTTTGCCGTTGGCTATTTCGCCCGCGTTAAAGTCTATCCAGTTGCTTTTATTTTCGCTTAGGGGCGTGTTTGTGGCAATTTTTATTGTGGGAACTGCCGCCCCCCACGGAGTGCCCCTGCCCGTGCTAAACAATATAATTTGGCAGCCTGCTGCGGCAAGCGTTGTGGTTGCCACTGGGTCGTTGCCGGGCGAAGTTAAAAGGCTTAGCCCCGCACTTTTTACAAAGTCGCCGTACATAAGAACGTCTCTTACCAAGGCATGCCCGCCCTTTTGCACGCAGCCCAAAGATTTTTCCTCTAAAGTGGAAATGCCGCCGTCTCTATTGCCCGGCGAAGGATTTTCGTAGACGGGCATTTTATACGACATAAAATACTCTTTAAACGAGTTTATCATTTCCACGATTTTTTCGAATACCTCTTTGTTGCAGGCTCTTTGCATAAGCAGGGTTTCAGCCCCAAACATTTCGGGAACTTCGGTTAGCACGCACGAAGCCCCCTTTGTTATTGCCATATCCGAAAACGCGCCTATTAGCGGGTTTGCAGTAATGCCCGAAAACCCGTCGGAACCCCCGCACTTAAGCCCAATAGAAAGCTTTGAAAGCGGCAGCTGCGTGCGCGAATCTTCCTTCATCTTCAACGCCAAGCTTTTTAAAATTTCAAGCCCTTGGGCAACTTCGTCGGAAAAGTCTTGAGCTTGCATAAAGCAGATTCTGTCGTAATCGTAATCGCCCAAAAATTCCCTGAATTTAGAAAGCCTGTTGTTTTCGCAGCCTAGCCCCAAAACCAAAACGCCGCCAGCGTTCGGGTGCAAGGTTAAGCCCCTTAAAATTTTGCGCGTGTTTTCGTGGTCGCAACCAAGCTGCGAACAGCCGTAGGTGTGCGGAATTGCAAAAACCCCGTCGGTATATTTTGCATATTCGGTTTTAGAAAATTCGGCCGCCATTTTTTGGGCAACCGCATTTACGCACGAAACCGTGGGGATAATCCACAACTCGTTTCTTACGCCCGCCTTGCCGTTTTTGCGCAAATAGCCGTTAAAGGTTGCATGTTCTGTTGCGTCTTTTATGCTGCAACTTTTTAGGGGGTTATATGTATAGCTTAAAAGCTCGCCTAGCGCCGTTTTTATATTGCGGTCGCTAACCCAGTCGCCGCAGGCAATGTCGCATTGGGCTACGCCTATTGTGTGCCCGTATTTTATAATTTCTTCGCCCTTTTTTAGGTTTTTTAGCGCAACCTTGTGCCCGAATGGAACATCGCACAATACCGTAATGGCAATTCCGCCAACTTCAAAGCTTTCGCCCTTTTTTAGCGGCTTTAGAGCTACTGCAACATTGTCGGCACTGTTTATCTGAAGCAATTTAGACATATCCGTTAAAAAAACTTTTTTAAAGATTCCAAAACGCCGATTTCCTTTACCGATTCGGCATACTTTTGCGCGAGCTCTTTAAAGCCCTTTATCGCAAACAGGCTTTCGGTGTAGATTTCTTTAGAATCGAAAAGAATTGCAGCAAATTTAATAAAATCGCTTTCGGTTTTCAGGATTTCGGGAGCGTTAAGCGGCAGCAAAGACCTGTCGGCAAAAGCAAGAGAGGCGTTTGCAACCAAGCCGAATACGCATCTTTCGGGCAAAACGCCCTTTCTTTTTGCAAACTCTCTAAGCGGAGGAACAACTCGTACCGCTGTTTTAGAAATGGCATTCGAGCTAATCGCCTTTAGCTGGTGTTTTAAATAGGGGTTTTTAAACCTTTCCAAAACGGAATTTGCGTAGGCGGTTTTGGCTTTTATGTCTAAGTCTAAAGTTTCCAAAAGTTCGCCAAAAATGCAGTCTTGCATAAACTTGCCCAAAACGGGGTGCAACAAGGCGTCCATTACCGTTTTTACATTCATCTGCAAGCCCGTTGCCGCCATTATCGTATGGGGAGCATTAAGCAAGGTTACCTTTTGCGCCCTGTATAGGGAAATGTCGTTTGTAAACACAACGTTTAGGCCGCATTTTTCGAATGGAATTTCGTTGCGGACAAACTCGGGGGCTTGAATTGCCCACAAATAATAGGGCTCGGCAACAACCGCCAAATTGTCGGAATATTCCCAAATTTGCTCTAAAGCCGCGGCAATGTGGGCGGGATAACCGCTTACAATGCGGTCTACCAAAGTGTTGCAAAATGCGCACGAATTTTCAAGCCAAGCTGCAAAGCCTTCGGGCAAGTTCCACAACTTTGCATATTTTAAAACGCACACCTTCAACGCGTCGCCGTTTTTTTCTATAAGTTCGCAAGGCAAAACAATTATGCCTTTTTTTGTGTCGCCCTTAAAAAAGCTGTAGCGTTCAAATAAAAGCTTTGCAAGTTTGGCGGGGAATGTGCTGGGCGGCTCGTCGCTTAGCTTATCGCTTTCGCAAAAGGCAATGCCCGCCTCGGTGCTGTTCGAAATAACTATGCGCCAATCTTCCGACTTTGCAAAGGCGGCAAATTCGGCGTAATTTTCGTAGGGGTTAAGGGCTTTTGTTATGCTGTTTATCGGCAAACATTCGGTTGTTATTGCACCGTTTTTTAGTCCCTGAACTACAAGCGTGTAAAGACAGTTTTGCACCGCCAATTTTGCAACCGAGCCGCTCTTTCGCAAATTGCACGCGCACACCGCCGAATTAAAACCGCAACTGCGGTTCATTTCAAAAACCATATAGTCGGCAAAAGCTCTTAAAAAGTTGCCTTCGCCAAATTGCAAAATCCTTACGGGGCGTTGCTGCACGCCAACTGCATCTTTAATATTTAGCATAGTAAAATCCCAATATTTTAGTTAAAAATTTAAAAATAAAATATATAAGTTTGGCTAAGTTCGTCAATTTCATTTGCCAAAAATTTTTGCGCAGATTTTTAAGATAAAAACGGCGCAAAAAAAGCCGCCCCAATTTGCAAAGGAGCGGCAATTTTTTAGACAAAACGTGCAATGTTTATCTGCCGATTTTCTCGCGCATAAAGTCCATCAACTCGTCTTCCGACATACGAACCTGCTTTGTGGTGTCGCGGTCTCTAACGGTTACGGTTCCGTCTTTTTCTATAGTGTCGAAGTCTATTGTAATTCCGAAAGGCGTACCGATTTCGTCTTGACGGCGGTAGCGTTTGCCTATTGCGCCGCTTGCATCGAAAAATACGTTCCAGTTGCGCTGAAGCTTTTTATATAGCTTGTAGGCTCTGTCGTAGATTTCGGGCTTGTTCTTAAGCAAGGGGAATATTGCCGCCTTGTAGGGAGCAATTCTCGGGTGAAGCTTTAAAACAATTCTCTTTTCGGGAACGCCCTTTTCGTTTGGAACTTCGTCTTCGCAGTAGGCTGCTGTCATAACGGCAAGGAAGGTTCTGTCTACACCCAACGAAGGCTCTATAACGTGGGGCAAATACTTTTCCTTTCTTTCTTCGTCGAAATACTCAAGGTTTTTGCCCGAAGCGTTTTGGTGCTGGGTTAGGTCGAAATTGCCGCGCACTGCAATGCCCTGCAATTCCTGCAAGCCGTGCGGGAAATGGAAGGTAATGTCGGTGCACGCCTTTGCGTAGTGCGCCAACTTTTCCTTCGGGTGCACGTCTTCGGCCAAAGATTCGGCGGGAATGCCAATCGAAACAAACCAATTTTTGCAGTAGTCTATCCACGATCTATGCAATTTTTGCCAATCTTCGTAGGGAGAAATGAAATATTCTATTTCCATTTGCTCGAATTCGCGGCTTCTGAAAATGAAGTTGCGGGGCGTAATTTCGTTTCTGAAAGCCTTGCCTATTTGCGCAATGCCGAAAGGCAGCTTTACGCGGCTTGTGTCTACAATGTTCTTAAATTCGGCAAAAATGCCCTGCGCGGTTTCGGGGCGCAAATACGCAATGGCGGTTTCGTCTCTTAATGCGCCAATATAGGTTTGGAACATCAAATTAAAATCGCGCGGGGGCGTAAGCGAGCCGGGCTTGCCTGTTGCGGGGCTGGGAATCAATACATATTCTTCGGGCTTTGCGTCCATATAGTTCTTTAAAACTACGGGTTCTAGCGTGCCCTGCTTTGCCAGGTGGCGTTTTAAAGATTCTGCCTTTTTGTCGGCCTCTTTTTGCATATTTTCGTCTTCCAAAACGCTTACATAGCCGATTACTTCGCCGTCTACCTTAACTTGGGCAAAGAAAATCTGGTCGGCGCGAAAGCGCATTTTAGATTCTTTGCAGTCTACCATAGGGTCGGAAAAGCCTGCAACGTGTCCGGAAGCTCTCCAAATGTCGGGGTGCATAATAATAGACGAATCCAAACCAACCATATCGTCTCTTAAATGCACAAAATCCTGCCACCAAGCGGCCTTTATGTTGTTTTTAAGCTCTACACCCAAGGGGCCGTAGTCGAAAAAACCGTTGCAGCCGCCGTAAATTTCCGACGATCTAAATATAAAACCCCTTCTCTTGCAAAGGGCTTCGATAGTACCCATATCTACCATAATATTGCCTTCTTATAAAATTTATAAAGCGCAGAATTTAACCGCTTGTTGCAGTAATTGTCAAGAACGCAAAAAAGCGGGCCACTTGCGTTTTTTTAGCCTTTTGCAATACTTAGCCAAACTTGTTTGCTCTTGACACTTCTTCGGGCAAATTTTTTAATTTTCGGATATGATGAAACTATTTAATATAACTATTATGGTTTTTTTGGCATTGTTTGCTGCCCAAAGCACATTTGCCGAAAAAGGGAATCGAAAAATTGCCGTGCAAAGCTATTCTTTTAGGCTTTTCACCTACGAAGAACTTGCCCCTATGATGAAATCTATAGGCGTTCAGGGCTTGGGCTGCTCGGGCGGAATGGAAATAAGCAAAAAATGGCCAAAGGTAAAATTCGGCCCCGATATGACCGACGAGCAAAAGGCATTTGTACGCGAAATCGCAAAAAAGTACGACCTTAAATTTGTCTCGTACGGCGTTGTAAGCCCGCAAAAAGAAGAACAAGTTGAAAGAATAGCCAAATTTGCAAAAGAAATGGGCATAAGCACCGTAATTACGGAGTCGCCCGAAAAGCTGTTGCCCTGCTGGGAAAAGAATTGCGAAAAATACGGCATAAGAATGGCAATTCACAACCACGCAAAGGAAGTTAAAAACGGCTATTGGAACCCCGAAAAGGTGGCAAAAATGATTGCGCCTTTTAAGCACATATACGCCTGCGCCGACAACGGCCACTGGTCGCGCGCACAGGTAAAAAGTTTAGACGGATACAACACTTTAAAGGGTCGGTTGGCTGTTATTCACTTTAAAGACCAAAAAGAATTTGGCAACCCGCGCAACCAGCCCGTTGTGTTCGGCACGGGGCAGCTTAACTGCAAAGAGCTTTTAAAGGCTCTCGACGCACAGGGCTACGACGACTATTTTGTTATAGAATACGAAGCCAACTGGGAAAACAATTTGGCGTTGGTGCAACGCTGCGCCGAATTTTTAAAAAACAACTAGGCAAATTTTAGCATAACGTTTGACAAGCCCCGTAGTTTAAAAGACTATGGGGCTTGCTCTTTTTAGGAAAGCACTCAACAAAAAACAAATTTACGCACTACTATGAATATGGCAAAAAAGCTTTTAGTTTCGGCAATTCTTTTAATGTCTGCAATAGCCTCGGGGTGGGCAACAACGCCGCTTAATTTAGAAATTCCCGTTTTCGGCGGGCAGGTTATTATAGAGCCGGGGCAAAGCGACGAATACATAGAAACGCTTTTTAAACGCCTAAGCGAAAACAATATGAATGTCTGCCGCATAAGAATGTTCGAATCGTATATGACAAACGACGACGGCACGCGCGACTATTCGCTTTTCGACAAGGCCTTTAAATATGCCGAAAAATACAATGTAAAAATAATAGGTACGTTCTTCCCAAAAACCGATAAAACCGACATAGGCGGCTGGAAATTTCCCTACGACAACGCCCAGTTAAACTCGTTTGCAAAATTCATAAAAGACGCAAGTTTGCATTTTAAACAATATAAAAGTTTGGCGGCATGGGTGCTTATAAACGAACCCGGCGGCAGTTTAAGAAACTGCCCTTTTATAAACGAAAAATACGCCGAATTTTTAAAGCAAAACCCCGAGCCCTACAAGCTGCCAAGCGGCAGGCTACAACTAATAAGCTTTTCGCGCGAAAAGTTTGCAAGGCACGCCACAAGCCAAATGCTGCAGTGGATTGCAAACGAGGTACGAAAATACGACAAATCGGTGCACTTGCATGTAAACACCCATGCGATATTTTTCAATGCAACCGAATACGATTTCCCCTACTGGCGCAGCTTTCTTTCAAGCTTTGGCGGCTCGGCGCACCCGGGGTTTCACTATGTAGATTTTAGCCAGCAAGACTACACTTTTGCAATTGCAGCCAACAGCGAGATTATAGATTCGGGGGCAGCCGCCACCCCGTGGTTTATGACCGAAATTCAAGGCGGCAACAATACCTACAGCGCGCAAAAGCCCTATTGCCCAACAAAAGAGGATATAGCAAAATGGCTTTGGAGCGTTTTGGGCGCAAACGGCAAAGGCGCAATATTTTGGTCGCTTAACCCGCGAGCCTCGGGCTTTGAGGCCGGCGAATGGGCGTTGCTAGACTTTCAGAACAACCCCTCCGACAGAATGCTTATGGCGGCAAAGGTTGCAAAATGCGTAAACGAAAATGTGCAAATTTTTAAGTCGCTTAAAAAGGCAAAGCAAAACACAACCATTATATATACAAAAGAAAGCCTTTGGACGGAAAGCCACCAAGCCCAAAACTACGGCAAAAAATTTATATGGCAAAGCATTAACGGCTATTTTAAGGCTCTTGCCCAGGGCGGCAATATTCCGGCAATTTCGGCATTCGAAGAATTCGACTTTTCAAAAAGCAACTACGCAAACCAAACCATAATTTTAACAAACCAAATTGCGCTTTCTGCCGAACAGGTTAAAAAGCTTGAAAACTTTGTAAAAAACGGCGGCTCTCTTTTTGTAGACGGCCTTACGGGCTTTTACGACCACAATTCGGTATGCACAATGATGACTGGCTTTTTATTGAGGAACCTGTTGGGCGGCCAAATTAGCGAATTTAAAAAGCTAAACAAGCGCGACTATAATATAGACTATAACTTTTTTGAAAACGACGGCGAAAATTCCATAACTTTAAGGGGCGATGCTTGGCGCGGAATAATAAAGCCCGATTCTGCAAAAATTGTCTGCCAAAACAACGGCGAAGTTTACGCGACAAAAAACAACTTCGGGCAAGGCACGGCCATTTGGGTGCCCACAATGCCAAGAAAAGTATACTTTAAATACGAAGAAGGCATTTTTAACCTGCTTAAACGCACATTCGATATGCCCGAAAACAAAATAACCTTTAAAAACTACGAACAAAACGCAATGCTAAGTCTTATGGAGTGCGATACGGGGTATCTGGCAATTGTAATAAATAACCAAAGCAGCCAAAGCCAGTTCGTACAAAAAACAAGAGCCTCTTTGCTTGGCAGCATTTTTGGCGGCGAAAACGGCAAAAATGTTTTGCATAGAAAAATCGAGCTAAAAACCGAGTTAAAGAACCCGAAAATCTTGTTCTCGACAAGCGACAACGACTCTATAGACGGCAACACGCTAACGATTTCAGGCAACAGCGTTTGCGTTTTGTTTTACCCAAAAAACTAGCGCAAAATATAGTTTTTACGCAAAAGCTTGGCTGTGTTTTGGCCAAGTTTTTTTGCAAAAAAAAGCCAAACAAAAAGCAAAAACGCGCATTTTATTAAAAAAATTTTGCACAAGGCGCAAATTTTCAAAAAAATGCTTGCAATATTTTTGCGGAAAACTTTTATAAATAGCTTTTACAAATATTTACTATGAGCGAACAACCTAAAAGAAAATCAGCTTCCGAATTAAACTTTACGGACACAGAGGCTCTCAGCCGCTATGTTACCGAAACAGGCAAAATCCTCCCCCGTAAATTTACAGGCCTTACAGCCAAAGAGCAGCGCCACATTAAGAAGAGCGTAAAGCACGCGCGCAATATGCTCTTAATGAAATAGGGCTTTTTACGCAATATAGCAATGGGTTTAAAAGGCGACAACGCTTTTGCAAATCCGTCTAACATCGAGCTGTCTGAAGATATACTTAAGGCGGCTCGTATTATTTTAGACGGCGACTGTGTTGCCGTACCCACCGAAACGGTATACGGGCTTGCGGCAAACGCGTTTAACGAGAACGCCTGCCGCAAAATTTTTGAAATAAAAAACCGCCCTTTTATAGACCCTTTAATTGTGCATGTTTCGGATATGGCAATGGCGGAAAGCATTGCCTATTTTAACGACAAAGCCCGCAAGCTTGCCGAAAAATTTTGGCCCGGGCCAATGACTATTGTCTTAAAGAAAAAAGACGTTATCCCCGATTTGGTTTCGGCAAATCTAGACACGGTTGCAATAAGAATGCCGTCGCACAAAGTAGCGCACGCTTTAATTGTGGCGTCTAAAGTGCCGTTTGCAGCCCCCAGCGCAAATCCATTCGGCTATGTAAGCCCCACAAAGGCGGAGCATGTGCGCGCCCAGCTTGGCGACAAAATAAAGCTTATTTTAGAGGGCGGGCAATGCGACAGAGGGTTGGAATCTACCATAATTTCGTTGGCAGACCCAAATAAGCCCCTGCTTTTGCGCTTTGGGCCTTTGGCAAGAGAGGAACTTGAAGCATTTTTGGGCGAAAAGGTTGTTGTGCCCGAAAAGAACCCAGCCCAGCCAATAGCCCCGGGAATGATGAAATCGCACTACAGCCCCAAGGCAAACTTTAGGCTGTTCGAAAACGAAAGCGAAATTCCCGAAAATTTTGACGGAGCTGTTATATTTTTAAAGCGTCCGCAAAACCCAAAAAACAACCATTTTTGGCTTTCCGAAGACGGCAATTTGGCGGAAGTTGCAAAAAACCTTTACGACCTTATGCGAAATTGCGACAAAAAATATTCTAAAATACTCTGCCAAAAGCCCGAAAATTCGGGGGTTGGAGCCGCAATTAACGACAGACTTATGCGGGCGAGTAAAAAATAAAAAATTTATGGGGCTTTTTTGCAAAAAAAGCTTGCACTTGTAATATAACTGTATTTATTGGAACTTTTTAAATTTACGATAATGAAAGCGACTATTAAAATTCAAGGAAAACAACTGACGGTATCGGAAGGCGAAATCTTTTTCGTAAACCGCTTCTGCGACTCCAAAGCTGGCGACACAGTTACCATTAACGAAGTTCTTATGCTCGGCGACGGTGCCGAAGCGAAGTTTGGCACGCCCTATGTCGACGGAGCGAGCGTAACCGCCAAAATTCTCGAAAACAAGCGCGGCAAGAAGGTAGACATCTTCAAAAAGAAACGCCGTAAGGGTTATCAGCGCAGAAGAGGCCACAGGCAGGAATTGTCTGTTATAAAGGTAGAATCTATCAAAGCATAAGGAGGCTAATCAGTTATGGCACATAAAAAAGGTCAGTCGTCGGCAGGCAACGGTAAAGATTCTAACGCACAACGTCGCGGCGTAAAGAAATACGGCGGCGAAGCTATTTTGGCAGGCGGCATTATCGTTCGTCAGTGCGGTACAAAGGTACACCCCGGCTTGAATGTTGGAATGGGTAAAGACTACACCCTCTTTGCATTGAAAGACGGCACCGTTAAGTGGGACGGCGCACACCGCAAAGTTTCGGTTTTGTAATTTAA
>SAMEA104315426__coassemble_906_pt1 | contig 12291 bp, 10 predicted proteins | sample SAMEA104315426__metabat2_low_PE_002 | metagenome-assembled genome bin SAMEA104315426 (sample SAMEA104315426) | gut metagenome | biome: Monkey gut; feature: monkey-associated habitat; material: faeces | place: China | collected 2013
CTTTCGTCGAATATTGCAGCACACAGGGCAGCCCTTGCGTTTCTGGAATGGCCAACCGCAAAAACGCGCGTTTTGTCAAGTTCTGGGCAGCATTCTATATAGTCTAAAACCCTTTGTAAGCCCCATGCCCAAGCAACAGTTGCCTGTCCGTGCGGCGAGGCGTTTTTGTCGAATATGGCGTAGATGCTGTCTTTGCGGCGGTCGTTAAGCCTGTCGTCGGGGTAGAAATTTTCGTAGTGGGTAGTTGCTATTGCATAGCCGCGCGAGATGATTTCTTCGAAAGGCCAGCGCGCCTTTGCCAAGCCTCTGGGGTTTTCGTCAGCGCGGTTTGTCTTTTCGGCCGACATTGTCCACACTTTGCTGATATTTATTGTGTCTATTGTGCTTGTTGTGTGGTTGCCCTTGTAGTTTAGGCAAACAAAAGTACCCTTAGGCTTTTGCGTTTTTGGTATAAACAAAAGAATTTCAAAAGTCTTTTCGCCGTTTATGTCGGCGGCTTTTGCCAAAATTTGGCGCATTGTGGCTTTCCCTTCAAAAACTTCGCTTTCGCTTAAAAGCGAAAATGTAAGCGATTTTGGGCGCGGCAAAACTTCGCCGTAAAATTCGGTTTCGGCAATGCGGCGTATTTGCGGGCGGGCAATGTTTTTCCAGTCTAGCGGCGTTTCTATTTTCCTGCCGTCGGGTGCGGTGAAAATATCGGGCAGTGTGTAGGGCTTAATTTTAGATTCGTCGTAATTTGCATTGCCCCAAGTTTTATATGCCGACGGATTGTATTTTTCTGCCGAAAACAGGCAGCTTGCAAAAGTTGCAAGTACGGTTGCGCAAAGCGCAGTTCTTTTTAATGTATATTTCATAAATGTTTTTTCCTCTGAAAGAATAATCTAATATGAGCCGATATTTTGTGTCAACAACTTTCCCAAACACTACTAATATATTTTTGTGCAAAAAAACAAAAAATCTCCGAATTTGCGTTCGGAGATTTTTATAAAATTTGCAGATAAAAACTAGTCGTTTTCGAAATCAAAAAACTCCATTTTGTTGTCTACACAGGCAACAGCTCTAACCTTTGCCTTGCGGTTTTTAATTGTTATGGGGTTTTCGGCAACATAGTTGCGCATTCTGCACCCGAAAAGCGATACGGTTGGGGTGCCTTCGCCCTCTATGGTAATAAAGTCGTACGACTTTCCTATTGCCGTAAGCGCGCCGTTTTTGCCCGAGAATGCCTCTACGTTTGTAATTGCCGTGTGCCCTGTTCCCCTAATCAAAAAGGGGTGCACATCTTCAACTTTGTCGCCTGCATTTGCAATTATAGAGCCTTGGGCAATCATCCAATTTCTGTTAAAGTTTTGCGCGCCCTCCTTTAAAATGCCTATGCAAACGCAGTCGAGATTAAAGTTGGTAAGCTGCCCGTAGGTGTTTCTTCCCAAATATATACCGCCGTACGAACCGAATGTAAATACGTCTACCAACTGGGCGTTATCGGTGCCTTCAATATAGTAGGCAAACTTCTTTTTTGCTATAACGCTGTCGATTGTAGCTCTTGAAAAACCGCCCCTAAATTGGCGCAAGTTTGCGGGGTTAACGTGGCAGTGCAAAAATCTGGGAATGTCGGTGCACCTGTTTATTTTTATAAATTCGCCGCCCAGCGGATAGCCGTAGCAATGCTCGAAAAGTATTTGCTCGCAGTGGCTTTTTACATCGGTTGTAAAGTCCATTGCGGTATATTCGCCGTAGAATGTAAGGCACGAAAGCGTTACGCCCTCTACATCGTGCTTTTTGTCTCTTTGAATTGTGGCGGGATACTCCTTTATCCTTTCGGGGGCGTCTATGGGTTGGTCGGGATAATAAAACTGAATGCCTCTAATTTGCGTTGCGCTTTCAACCGTTATAAAGGGTGCCTTTGTATCGGTAATTCTAAACACCGAGCCTGCTGGTTCGCGCATATTAGGGGTTTGCGTGCCGCGGCCTACGGGCCCGTGAACGCCTATAAGCGAAACGTTTTTCTTTAAAATTATGCCGCTTTCTACTGGGTAGCCCAGCTTTACGGGCTCTACATACAAGGCAGCCCCAGTCAAAGACGCTTCGTCGATTGCCTTTTGCAGATTTGCCTTGTTTTGTTGCGGCGTGTTTTCGGGCAAAACGCCGTATTCTTGAATGCTTTTCATTCTATGCAAGTTTTCGGCAAATGCCGAAAGCGACAACGCCGCCGCAAAAAATGCGCACAATAGTTTTTTCATAATTATATAATTTTCCTCTTTTTGTTGTTAATGTAATGAAAATGTTTTGCGGAAAACACGATGGCTTTTAGACCTTTTGTTTTCAAGCAAATTTTGCGTAGACTGTCCCTTAAAGCGTGTGCTCGCATAGCGTTTTTACGCCTATGCCGATTAAGATAACGCCGCCTAAAACCGAAAATTTTGCGTCGTATTTAGAGCCTATTTTGCGCCCGAAAATTCCGCCGCAAAACGAAATTGCAAAAGTAACAATGCCTATTATTGCAGCCGATAAAATTATGGAGCCTTGCATACACGAAAGCGAAACGCCAACGGCCAATGCGTCTATGCTTGTGGCAACAGCCAAAATAAACAGGGCTTTTAGGCTTTTTGCGCTGATGTTTTGAGGGGTTTCGTCGCCCTTATAGGCTTGGTATACCATATTTGCGCCTATCGCAAAAAGCAAAATAAAGGCAACCCAGTGGTCGTATTTTTCTATATACGAAATTGCGGCAGCTCCCAAATAAAACCCTATGCACGGCATTATAAACTGGAACACCCCAAAAAACATTGCGGCTTTTACAGTGTCGGCAACCTTTATGTTTTTATCGCAAACCGCCATGCAAATCGAAACGGCAAGGGCGTCCATAGCAAGGGCAACGCCCGTAAAAATACTTTCTATAATCGACATATTCTACAATTTTAAGTTTTCGATAAATTGGGGGACTATTTTTGAATATGTCTTAAAAGCTTCGGAAATTTCCGAAACAAATTTTTTCAGCAAAAATATGTTCGAAGGCTTTTTTAACAGCGAAAACAACGCTCTGCCAATGCGGTTGCCGCCCGTTTTTTCGTCCATCATAGAATTGAAAAATTCCAGCGGCGAGTGCGTTTGCATTGTGTCGCTTACAATTCTAAGACATATAAAATCTACATTCGCCTTTTTGCATTCGCTCTCAAAAAAGTCGTATTCCATTTCGGCAATGTCGTAGCCTTGTTTGACGAAATTTTCCTTTTGAATGTGCCCTGCAAATTTTGGACAGGTTTTCATTTTTGCCGTTTTGCCGCCAAAGCTTTCGGCAAAGTCGGCAAGCGGCTTTGAATTTGTAGAATAAAAAAGTTCGCCCAGCTTTGTATTTGGGCTACAGGCACCGCCGTAGCCTATAAGCAATGCGGCATCGGGCTTATATTCTAAAAGCTCTTTTGCAATTCTTTGCGCGCTTTGCTCGCAGCCGTAGCCCATTAAGTATGCCTTAAATTCTAGATTTTTTGTGGCAAAGCAAAACGAACTTTCAAGCCTAAGCTTTTTTTGTTGCGGCGCGTAGATTTTTTGTACGGGCTGCGCTTCCTGAATTGTGGGGAAAAATATCAAAACCTTTTTCATTTTGCTTACAGTTTTAGGTTTAGGGCGTTGAATGCCGCGCTTTCCATTGTGCAGGGCAAGTCGCATTTTGCGTAGTCGCCAACAACAAAAAGATTTTGGTAGAATATGTCGCATTCGGGGCGCGCGGTTTCGCTTTTTGTGTCGGCCTTAATTGTTGCCGATTTGCACATTACAACCGAAAGCTTTACTACGCTTGCGTCTGCAAAATAGGTCTTTATTTCGTTTTCGAGCATAAGCTTTGCGCTTTTTGCATCTAGGTTTTTGCCGCTTGTGCTTATTGTTGCCGAATATAAAAACTCGTTTTCAAGAGGCTGGGCTGCAGCATCGCTTTTATCGAATATCCAGTGTATGGGAGAGCGCACAAGGCACGCGCTTTGGCCTTCGAAAAGCTTTTTGTTAGTTGTAAAGTGCAAGTTTAGAATGTCCGACTGCGATATTTTTGAAAGCTGCTGCGCCAACTGGCTTTTGGGGGGCAAAAGCTTGCGCAGTGCTTCGCAGTTAAGCGCGCTTACCGCGTATTTTGTCTCGATATTTTCGCGCTTTTCGGTGGAAAAGCTAAGGAGCTTGTCGCCGTCGAAGTTTAGGGCAACTACGGCTTCGCCCATGTTGAATTCGCCGCCGCACGCTTTTATGTAGAACTCGATTTTTGGGAAGAACCCCGACGAAATGGGCTTTTTAAAGAAAAGCAGATTTGCCCCTATGCTAAGCAGGCTTTTCTTTAGAGTTGTTAAAAATATTTCGGCGTCGCATTCTTCAAGCTTTGTGTTTAATGCCGATTCGCAAAAGGGCTTCCAAAAAACGTCTTTTGAAATGTCGTTTATGTTGTGCGAATTTAAAAAGTCGTCTGCGCTTTGGGCGGGCATTGGCTTTGCCAACCCAAGTTTTGCCTTAATCATAAAAAGTGCGTTTTGTTTGCACTGAAAGCCGTTAACTTTGTTTAGCCCGCCGAATGTAAACATAAATTTTACGGGGTTTCTTACAAGGTCTTTTAGGCTTAGCTTTATGGTGCTTTTGTCTTCAAAAAAGAAGGAAACTGCCGTTTCTTTGTCGGACAAAATGTCTAAAGAACCTAGCTTTTTAAGTATTTTTAAAAAGCTTTTATAGCAGCGCATTGCAGCGTGGCTGCCGTTGTCTAAAAGGGCGTTTGCCGCCTTCCATTCGAACGAGCAGGCTCTCCCGCCAGCATAGTTTCTCGCTTCGAAAAGCCTTATGTCAAAGCCCTGTTCGCACAGGTTGTAGGCTGCGGTCATTCCCGAAATGCCAGCGCCGAAAATATCCAAAGTGCCGAAGCGTTTTTTTCTGAACGGCAGCTTTGCCTTTGCCATTGCCTTTAAGGCGTAGTAGATTTTCTGCGCTTTGTTTAGCTTTACAATCTTTCGTTTTATGTCGTAGTTAGAAGCTATTATGCGGTCTAAAATGGCTTCGTATATTTCCGACATAATAAGGGCTGGCAGCATATTTTTGCGGTCTTGTTCGCACAATAGGCGGCGCGATTTGTTAAAATAGTGCTTTGCCCTGAATGCCAAAAATCTGAACAGGTCTTTGCACTTTGGGTTGCTTTTTGGGTCGCCCAAGTCGCCCGCTTTTACCCCGAAAAATTCAAGCTCGTTTTCGGGAATGTATACGCGCTTTTGCGTGTAAAAGTCGTCTACAATATCCCTTAAAATGTTTGTATATTGCAAAGCCAAGCCCAGGCTTTTTGCAAATTCTATTGTAATTTGGTTTTCGAACCCGAAAACGTATATCGAGCAAAGCCCCACAGCCGAAGCTACTCCATAGCAATAGTTTGCAAGCTCTTCTGAAGTTTTAAACGGCTTTAGTTCGGTGTCTCTATAAACGCCGTCTATAACGTCGTTCATATACTGCTTGGGAATGCGCCTGCGGGCTATCATTTCCTTAAGCTCTTCGCCAAAGCGCGAGCAGGGCTTGTTCGAGTATATCAAATCAAGCTCGCTTTTCCACTTAAGCAATGCAGCTTTCTTTTCCTCTACGGGGGCGTTTTCGTCGTCCGAAATATCGTCTAAAATTCGGCAATAGGCATATAAAACGCCCATATCCTGCGCGCGCTGTTTGTCTAGGCAAAAGAACGCAAAAGCCAAATTAGATTTTTTTCTTTGAAGCGACTGATACGCGCTTTCGAAAGAATCGTCGAGCTTGTCTATATTTTGTGGCATAACTTAGAAAATTGATGACAGCAGAATTTTTACCTTGTCGAATTTGCCGAAAGAGGGGCGTTTTGAAAGCGTGTCGAATTTTTGCTTGGCAATCTTTTTAAGAATGCCCCTGCCGCCGGCCAAAGTAAGCCTTATTTCCAAGCTGAGCAAAAAGGGCAGGTATTTGGGCAGGTCTTCGCCCTTATCGAAAATCTGCGCCGTGCGTTCGCACTGAAATTGCACGCACTTTTGCATATTTAAAGAGGCTTTGCTTTCGAAAAAGTCGCTCTCTTTAAGAGAGTAGCTTTGCCAGTCGCATTTGGGGACGTATATGCGGTTTTTCTTCCAGTCGCGGCTCATATCCTGCCAAAAGTTTGCAAGCTGCAAAGCCGTGCAGATATTGTCGGACATTTCAAAAAGCTTTTGGTCGTTAATGCGGTGCAGCAATAGAACAAGCCTGCCCACCGGGTTTGCGCTGCGCTTGCAGTAGTCTAGCAGGTCTTCGAATGTGTCGTAGCGCTTTTTTACAACGTCCTGCTTGAACGCGCTTATAAGGTCTTTATATAGCTGTACGGGAATTGCAAACTCTTTGGTAGTGTCGGCAAGGGCAATAAAAATCCAGTCCCAACGCTTGTCGAGCTTTTCGGGGTTGTCGAACATAAGCGAAAGCTGGCTTTCGAAAAGTTCCAAATTTTGGGTTCTAATTTCGCTTTCGGCCGAAATATTTTCGTGGTTTTCGTCGGAAATGTCGTCGGAAGTGCGGGCAAAGGCGTAGACGGCTGCCACATTTTTGCGTGTGTTTTTTGGCATCATTCTGGCCACGGGGAAGTTTTCGTAGTGGCTGTGTGCCAAGTCCAGACATTTCGAATATGCGCTGTTCAAATCCATAGGGTTTAAATTCAAATCTTTTAGGCGTTCGTGTCGAGCGTTTTTATCCCTAAAATTGTCTTGCGAAATTTTGCGGTTGGCCGATTATATTCTTCTAAACGATTTTATATAATTATGAAAAGAACACCTGCAGTATTGGTTATAAGAGACGGTTGGGGCGAAAACCACGACCATTCCCTTGATTCGTATAACGCGGTAAGATTGGCGAATGCGCCTTTCTGTAAAAAAATGTCGGCCGAATGCCCGAGAACCGAAATTACGGCTTGCGGCTTGGCAGTTGGCCTGCCCGAGGGCATTATGGGCAACAGCGAAGTAGGCCACCAAAACATTGGCGCGGGCAGAATTGTCGACCAGGAAATTGTGCGCATCGACAAAGGTTTTTCGACCGGTTCGGTTGTAGAAAGCGAAGTGTTTAAGGGCATTCTTAAGGTTTTGGAAAACGGCGGGAATTTGCACTTGATGGGGCTTTGCAGCGACGCCGGCGTGCACTCTATGCTAAGGCATTTGTATGCTTTGCTTAAAATCTTCGGCGAAAAGGGCTTTAAAGACAGCGTATATTTCCACGCAATTACCGACGGCAGAGACACTCCGCCTACAAGCGGCTTGGGCTTTATTAAAGACGTTCAGGCAAAGATGGCCGAATATAAATGCGGCAAGGTTGCCTCGGTTATAGGCCGTTTTTGGGCTATGGACAGAGACAAGCGTTGGGACAGGGTTAAGAAAGCCTACGACTGCCTTACCGGCGTAAAGGCCGAAAACGCTGTTGAAAACTGCCAAGACGCCTACACGCAATACTACGAACACCCCGCAGAAGAAAATATGCAGGGCGACGAATTTATACCCGCAACTTGGGTTGTTGAAAACAACCAGCCCATAGGCAGGGTAAAAGACGGCGACGCATTCTTGTTCTTCAACTTCAGGGGCGACAGACCCAGAGAAATTACCCGCGCCTTTATAGACGACAAATTCGACGGTTTCGACCGCGGCAAAAAGCTGGACTTGTTCTACTGCACAATGACCGAATACGAAAAGGGCTTGTGCAAGAATGTGCTTTTCCCGAAACCTCCGAAAATGGTTAACATTTTGGGCGACTACATAAGCAAGTTGGGCTTAAGCCAGCTAAGAGCTGCCGAAACCGAAAAGTTTGCGCATGTAACTTTCTTCTTTAACGATTATAGAGACGAACCTTTCCCCGGCGAAGACAGAATTTTGATAGACTCGCCCAGAGACGTTCAAACCTACGACCAAAAGCCGCAAATGAGCGCGCAACCCGTTGCCGACGCGGTTGCAAAGGCAATAGCTTCGAACAAATATTCGCTTATTGTTGTAAACTTTGCAAACGGCGATATGGTTGGCCACACGGGCAATTTAAAGGCAGCCGTCGCCGCCTGCGAAGCGGTAGACAAAGCCGTAAAAACCGTTGCCGACGCCGTAGATAAAACCGAAAACGGCTTTATGCTTGTAACCGCCGACCACGGCAATTCCGACCAAATGTACGAAATTAAGCAGCACCAGCCGCATACGCGCCACACGCTTAACCCCGTAGAGGTTGTTTTGTACGGCAAGTCGGTGCAGGGCTTAAAGCTTAGGCAAGACGGCGGCGCTTTGGGCGACATTGCTCCCACCTTGTTGGAATTGATGGGCCTTAAAATCCCCGAAGAAATGACGGGTAAATCGCTTATCGCGCACTAATCTTACAATGAAGTGCGCCTATCCGATTAGAATAGACCCCGAAATTACCAAGTACCTGCCCATGGTTCAATATAAGGGCGACGTTGTTGTAGTAGACAACGCCGCCAACTTAGATGAAATTATGGGCGAAATTTCGAATGAGACGGTTTTGGGTTTCGATACGGAAACAAGGCCGTCTTTTCGCAAAGGGGTTCACTACAACACTTCGCTATTGCAGCTTTGCGGCAAAAACCGCGCATGGCTTTTCAAGCTAGACCCCTTAAAAGACGTGCTGGAAAAAGTCTTTTCGGTTTTGGCAAACGAAAATATCGTTAAATGCGGCGTTGCCGTAAGCGGCGACATTTCGGGCTTAAAATCGCTTTGCGAATTCGAGGCAAAAGGCTTTGTTGAAATTAGCGACTATACCCAAAAAATGGGCATATTGAATACTGGGCTTAAAAATTTAAGCTGCGTATTTTTCGGCGAAAGGATTTCGAAAAGCGTGCAAATGAGCAATTGGGCAAGCGAAACCCTAAGCCCAAGGCAAATAACCTATGCCGCAACCGATGCTTGGATTAGCCGCAGGCTTTACCTTGAAGTAAAGGCGCGCTTTGGCGAAAACAACTACGAGCTTCAAGCCGAATATCCCGAAATTGCCGCAACTTTTTTTGCAAAGGTAAAACTTGCGTTTAAAAAGATTAGAAATGCTTCTTCAAACAACATAAGCGGCATAAAAAAGTTTGTTGCAAACTTCTCGAAAAACGAAAAAAAGGCATTTGCAAATTCAAAGAGCCGCACAGCCAAAAAGCCCCAGCAAAAGAGGGATTTTAAACGAACCCCAAAAAAACGCGGCGCAAACCGCCCTCAAAACAGGGCAAAAAAAGACAGTTAAAAAATGTCTAAAAAAGACATAAGCACCTACTTTTCTTTCCCCGCCGAAAATTTGTTCGGCGCTGGCGAAATGCTGCAAAGGCTGCCAAGCCCGCGTTGGTTTTCGTCGGGGCGCGACTGTTTTTTGCTTGTGTCTAAACTATTGGGGCAAAACACAAGGCTTTTTGTGCCCGAATATTTTTGCACCGCGTTAAAAAACTACCTTAAGGATTTTTTTAACGTAAGTTTTTATACCGATAATCCCTTTGACCCCTGCGCCGATTTTAGCGGCATAAAAGTAGACGGGGCGGGAAAAACTGCGGTTTTGTTTTGCGACTATTTTGGTCTAAAAGAAAGGCGTTTTTACGACGAGTGGGCAGCCGCAAACCCGAATGTGATTGTTATAGAAGACCATTCGCATTCGCCGTTTTCGGATTGGGCGCTTACAAGCACAGCGCACTTTACAATAGCATCTTTGCGCAAAACGCTGCCTATTGCCGATGGGGCATACATATATTCCAAAAAAGTCGATTTGCCGAAATTGGCTGCGTTAAAGTCCGACACTTGCGCCGATTTTGCAAACGACATATACAGAGCCTTTGCACTAAAGGAAATTTGCGAAAAGCAAACCTATATAAAACTGTTTTTGCGCGGCGAAGAAAAGCTTGCAAACAAACGCTACGCCGACAGGCAAAGCGATTTGTCGTACGAAATTCTGCATAGGCTAAATATCGAAAAAATTTGCGACAAAAGAAAGCGTTTTGGCGACGCTTTGGCAAGTGCTTTAACTGAGCGCGATTACCGCGTTGTTAACTCGCAAAAACCCAATGCGCAATTTTTGCCAATACTGCTTTTTAAAGATACCGCCCAAAGGGAACAAGTGCGCAAAACTTTAATAGAAAATAAAATCTACCCGCAGGTTTTTTGGAATTTTTCGAAGGAGCCAAAGCTTGAAAGCATTGCCGAAAAAACGCTGGTAGTTCCTTTCGACTTAAATTCAGACATAGAATATAGCGTGCAAAAAATTAGCGGCCTTATTTAAAAGCCGCTTTTTTTATAAAAATTTTTATTTTTCGAACGAGCGTATAACCTCTGGCAAAAGCTCGTATTCGGCAGCGTGTATTTTAGCCTCGAAACTTTCCAAAGTGTCGCTTTCGGAAATCTCGACCGCCTTTTGCCCTATAATTTTGCCGCCGTCTAAAATGTCGTTTACAAAGTGAACGGTAACGCCGCTTATTTTTACGCCGTATTCGAACGCGCTTTTAATTGCGTTTTTTTCGCCCATAAACGCGGGCAGCAAACTCGGGTGCAAATTTATTATTTTGTCGGGGAATTTTTCGGTAAAGCTTTTCGGCAAAATCTTCATAAAGCCCGCCAAAACAATAAGGTCGGGGTTAAGCTCTTGCACGGTTTTTAGATATAAAACGGCTCCCTCGGGAGAGAAAAACGCGCCTTTTTTGCCCGAGTCTAGCCAAATTGCGCGAACCGAATTTTTGGTTGCCATTTCAAGGGCGGGGGCGTTTTGGTTGTCGCTTATAACCGCCAAAATTTCGGGATTTTTAAAATAGCCCTGTTTTGCCAGCTTTATTATGTTTGCGGCGTTTGTTCCTTTGCCGCTTGCAAGTATCAAAATTTTCACTGTAAATTATGTTAGTTTTCTATGGCTTTTATCGCGTCGGATATATAGCCTGCATTAGATTTCGACAAGTTGTAGGCAAGTTCCTTAAACAGGTCTTTTGCCGAGGGCGCGTCGTATTTTTCGAATTTAAAATTTAAGTCGCTTTTCCAGCCGACTTTTTCGGGGGTAGACGAATCGGTAAACGAAGCCTTGTTTATTTTTAGCGATACTTTAGACAGATTTTTGCCGTTTACCGAAACAATGCGGTTAAACGCCGTTAAAAATTCCGAAAGGTTGTAGTCTAAAACGCTTATTCTTTCGCAGTGCAGTTCGTCTAGGTCTATTTCTATCGACGAAATTGCAAGCTCGCCCCTTGCCAAGCTAAGCGGGCTTGCCGAAACCGTCATATTGCTAATCTTTGCAAATACGGGCGAAGAATATTTTGCGGGGTTTTCTATAATAATATTTTTTACCGACATTGTGCGCGCGGCTATGTTGTATTTAATGTCGGCGTTTCTTATCCTAAAGCCCGTAGTGTCGCTTATAGAGGTTTTAAGCATATTCGGCAAAATGCCGAACGAGACTATTGTTGCAAACGCAATAAGCGAGCACGCAACAAGCGCAAGCGCAATAAGTGCGCCGAAAGCGCACCCAAATGCGTTCGAAACAAAAAGCCCTTTGTAGTTGCGCCCCATATTTTGCTAGGCAAAATTTTCGGTTATTAAAACAACCGTGTCGCTTTCGGCAACAAAGTCTTGCTGGTTGGCGTAGGGCAAAAGCACGTTTTCGGAAATCTCTATTTTGCTTTGGCAGCCGCACTGGCACGCCAAAGAACCTTTTGCCACGCTTAAAATGCGGGGCTGTTCGTTTGCCGCAAATTTAAGGTGTTCGCCTTTTTTAAGGTTTACGGTTCTAATAGAAAATTCCTTGCACGAGCACAAAACGGTATCTTTGCCTTTCGACGAAACGGGCTTTGGTTCAAAGTCGTTAAAGTCTATGCTTTCTATAGATTCGTTTATATGCAGCTTGCGGGGTTTGCCGTCTAGCCCGACTCTGCCCCAGTCGTATACCCTGTAGGTTGTGTCGGAATTTTGCTGGATTTCCAAAATAATGTTGCCGCCGTCTATTGCGTGCAGCCTGCCGCTTTGTACAAACAGCGAGTCTCCCTCGCTTACGGGGAATCTCCACAAAAGCTTTTCGGCGGAATTGTCTTTTAAAGAATCTATAAATTCCTGTTTGGTTGCCCCGTTTTTAAGACCCGCAATAAGGTGCGAATCTTCTTTGCATTTGGCAATATACCAATTTTCGGTTTTAGGTTCGCCGCCAAGCTTGGGCGCAACCGACATAGGGGGGTGCACCTGCAGGCTAAGCCTTTGCTCGCAGTCTAGCCACTTTACCAATATGGGGAATTTCTGGTTTTTGTTCCACTTTGGCCCCATAATGTTTGCGCTGTCGGCTTCTATTGCCTGCCTTATGGTTTTGCCGTCGTATTGA
>SAMEA104315426__coassemble_930_pt1 | contig 12025 bp, 8 predicted proteins | sample SAMEA104315426__metabat2_low_PE_002 | metagenome-assembled genome bin SAMEA104315426 (sample SAMEA104315426) | gut metagenome | biome: Monkey gut; feature: monkey-associated habitat; material: faeces | place: China | collected 2013
TATGCCTATAACACCTATCGGAACCGACACTTTTTTAATCACCAAGCCGTTGGGCCTTTTTGTTTCCGACAAAATTCTGCCCGTTGGGTTTTCCAAACCGGCAACCTGCTCTACGCCCTCGGCGATTGAGTTTACAAGCTTTTCGCTAAGGGTAAGCCTGTCGATCATAGCGCGGCTCAATCCGTTTTGCTTTGCGGCTTCTACGTCTTGAGCGTTTGCCTTTAAAATTTCGGCGGCATTTTGCCTTAGGTGTTTTGCAATGCAAAGCAACGCCGCATTCTTTTTTTCGGCAGGCAAGTTTGCAATGTCTAATGCCGCCTTTCTGGCAGCCAAAGCCATATCCTTTACGGTTTGTTCAATATTTTCCATAGCAAATTCCTACACAGTTGTTATTTCGCGCAAAAACGCAGTTCTTTTTTCCACTTCGGCAAAGCCCGACTTTTCGAGCTTGTCGCACGAAAAGTCTTCTACCGTAAGCGAGGCAACGGCGGCGGCATAAAGCATTGCGTTTTTCATAGACTTAAACGAAAAGTCGTTGTTGCCCGCCATTTTGCCGATTAAAGCCCCCGCATACGAATCGCCCGCGCCCGTAGGGTCTCTCAACTCCGATACGGGATAGGCTGGGGCAATAAACATTCCGTCTTTGTGGAACAGCACAGAACCGTGTTCGCCCTTTTTTATAAGAACGTTTTTAGCTCCCAACTTTTTCATTTCGTCGGCGGCCTTAAAGATATTGTCGCAACCCGTCAATTCGGCGGATTCAGAGTCGTTTAAAATAAACATGTCGGCTTTGGGAATAAGCTTTAAAAGGTCTTGTTTGGCAATGTTTATCCACAAATCCATTGTGTCGACTAGCACAAACTTGGGGCTTTTTATTTTTTCTAGCACCGCAAGCTGGTGTTCGGGGTTTATGTTGCCAAGCATAACGCACTGGCAGGTCGAAAGACTTTCGGGAAGCTGGGGCTTGTAGTGCTCGAACACGTTTATTTTAACGTCTAAAGTTTCGCGCTTGTTAAAGTCGTCAAAATATTTTCCGCGCCAAAAAAAGGTGTCGCCCGAATTATCTATCTGCAAGCCCGAAAGGTCTATATTGCGGTTTTTAAGGCGTTGTATGTCGCTTTGTTTAAAATCTTTGCCCACAACGCCCGCCATATGCGTATCTGCAAAATACGAACACGCCAGCGACGCATACGACGCCGACCCGCCCAAAATGTAGTCTCTTTTTGCGTAGACCGTTTCAATACAGTCGTACGCAACCGAACCGAATACCAAAACTTCGTTTTTTTCCATATTGGCTGAAAAGCTAAAGCATTTGTTCGATTTTAGAAAGAAAAAAACGCATTCCTTTGCTAATTTGAACTTGCAAAAATCCGACGCCAAACAAAGCTATAACTCTATGAGTTGGTGGTTGTACATAGCCTATAAACAGCTTTTCCCCACGGGCAAAAAAATATCGTTTTTTGCCGCAGTTTCGATTTTGGGAGTGGCCCTTGGCGTGCTTGCCCTTTTGGGTACGCAAAGCGTAATGAACGGCTTTCACGAGCAAATTGGGCAAAAGCTAAAAGACACTACGGGCGACATTTCGGTTTCGCGCATAGGCAGAAATTTGCACAACACAAAAGAGCTGAAAAAGCGTCTCTTGAAAGTAGACGGCGTTTTGCGAGCCGAAGAGGTAGTTCAAGGCCCCGTTATGATGATTTTCAGGAACTCGCCACTATTTCCCGCCTTCAGAAGTTTCGACACAATTTCGAAAGACTGCGCATTGCCGATAAAAGAGAACGACTTTGTTATGTACAACACCATAGACGCCCTAGACGACGACGGCGTAATTTTGGGCTCGCGAATGGCGTATAATGCGGGAATTTCAGTTGGAGATTTTGTTGCGGTTTATTCGCCTGCAATGATAGACAAGCTAAACGACAACGAAGTGCCTATGCCCGTGCGCCTGAAAGTTGTAGGGATGCTTAACACGGGCTTTTCGCAGGTAGATTCCAATACAGGGCTTGTTTCGCTGCGCAGAATGCGCGAATTATACAACTTCGATTCAAACGGCGCGCAAAACATTTCAATAAAAATTAAAGACGGGCTTGACTGCAAAAAATTTGCAAAAAAGCTAAACGGCGAGCTGGACAAAGAGGGACTTAAGTCCAAGTCGTGGATGGACAACAACGAAGCCTTTTTACGGGTGATTTATATGGAAAAGACAATGATGTCGCTTATAATTATGCTGGTTATTTTGGTGGCGTCGTTTTCGATTTGCATTTCGCTTTACACTTCGGTTGTAAGAAAAACGCGCGAAATAGGGCTTATGGCGGCAATGGGCGCGCGTAGCTACCAAACCGTTTTGTGCTATTGCGCGCAGGGGCTTTTTATAGGTATTTTAGGCTCGGCTTTGGGCTTGGCGTTAACTTTCGGCATTTTGCATTTTAGACAGCAAATTGTAGACTTTACTTTGGGCAACGAAACCATTAGCGAATTCTATTTCCTTACAAGGCTGCCCGTTGCCTACAAGATGTCGGATATAATTTCAACCTCGGCGTTTGCGGTTGTCTTGTGCACACTTGCGGGCATAATCCCCGCCTGTGTTGCCGCCCGCCTAAAAGCCTCGAAAGCGATGCGCAATGAATAGCTTTGTATTAGAATGTATAGACATACGAAAATCCTTTAAAAGCCCCGACAAGTCGGACATAGAGGTTTTAAAGGGAATAAACTTTGCAATACAACAAGGCGAAAGCGTAAGCCTAAGGGGCGAAAGCGGCGCGGGCAAAACCACGCTTTTAAACATAGCGGCGGCCTTAGAACAGCCCTCTGGCGGCTCAGTTATGTGGAACGGCCAAAGGATAGACAACTTGGGCAACTCTAAACAAAGCGCGCTACGAAGCCGCTTTATGGCGTTTGTGTTCCAGTCGTACTGTCTTATTCCCGAGCTTAACGCGCTTGAAAACGTGCTTATTGCCCCAAGAATTGCAAATCTCTACAACAAGCATTCAAAAGAAAGGGCTTTGGCACTTTTGGAAAAAGTCGGGCTTAAAGACAGAATCAGGCACACGCCTTCGATGCTTTCGGGCGGCGAAAGGCAAAGGGTTGCCATTGCCCGCGCCCTTATGAACGCCCCAAAGCTTATTATGGCCGACGAACCCACGGGCAACCTCGACGAAAAAACCGCGGCAATAATAAACGAAATGTTTTTGGAATTGTGCAAAAACGACAATGTTTCGCTTTTGCTTATAACGCACAATTCTACATTCGCAAAAATGACCGACAAACAACTGCTGCTAAAAGACGGCACAATTTGCAATGGATAGCGCGCAAAGCAGAATTATAGAGCTTAGAAACTTGCTTGAAAAATACGAGAAGGCGTACCGCATAGACAACGCGCCCCTTGTAAGCGACATCGAGTACGACGCGCTTATGCACGAGCTTGTTAGGCTGGAAAAAGTTTTCCCGCAATACGACTCGCCGGATTCCATAAGCAAGCGCGTTGGCAGCGACTTGGGCGACGACTTTGAAAAGGTAAAGCACCTTTCGCCAATGCTAAGCCTAGACAATGTATTTAGCATTCAGGAATTGCGCGAATTCGACAGCCGCCTAAAAAAGGCTCTGCAAATAGACGAAACCCAAGAGCTTGAATATAATATAGAACCTAAAATAGACGGGGCGGGAATTTCGCTTGTATATAAAAACGGCGTTTTGCTTAGGGCGCTTACGCGCGGCGACGGCGAAACGGGCGAAGACATAACCGAAAACATAGGCATAATAAAGGGCATTGCCCAAGTTTTGAATACCCCAACGCCGCCAGCCCTTTTGGAAATCAGGGGCGAAGTTTATATGACGCGAGCCGAATTTGAAAGGCTTTGCGCCGAAAAGGAAGCGCAAAACGCGGCAAAAAAACAAAAGAACCAAAGCGACTTTTTTGAACAACCGCAAAACACCGACACCCCAGAAAAACCCCAGAAACGCGCCTATGCGAACCCGCGCAACCTAACGGCGGGTACAATGAAGCTGCTCGACAAAACGCAGCTTGAAAAACGCGAGCTAGAATCGGTATTCTATTTTATAGCAAAAGCCGAAGGCTTTGAATTAGATTTTCAAAGCTCGCTGCCAAACACGTTAAAAAGCTGGGGCTTAAGCCCCCTTTTGTGGAGCCAAAAAGTTGTTGGGGTAGACGCCGCCTACAGCGCAATAATGCAGCTAGACGAAATCAGGGCAAAGTTTCCCTTCGATACCGACGGCGCGGTTATAAAGCTTAACGACTGCTCTTTGTGGCAAAAGGCGGGCTTTACGGCAAAGTCGCCGCGCTGGGCAACCGCGTGGAAATATAAAAGCCAAAGGGCAATAACCACTTTAAAAAAGATAACCTTGCAAGTCGGCAGAACGGGCGCAATTACGCCTGTCGCCGAGCTTGAAAGCGTGTTCCTTTCGGGCAGTACGGTTTCGAGGGCTACCCTGCACAATGCCGACGAGCTTGCCAGAAAAGACATACGCGAAGGCGACAAGGTTTTAATAGAAAAGGCGGGCGAAATTATACCCGCTGTAATAGAGGTTGTAGACAAAGATTTGCGCGGGGCAAATTCGCAGCCGTTCAAATTCCCCGAATACTGCCCCGTATGCAATACAAAGCTTGTCCGCGACCAAGGCCAGGCGGTTTGGCGTTGCCCCAATTTCTTTTGCCCCGACAGAATAAAACGCGCGCTGGAACACTTTGCCTCGCGCGATTGTATGGACATTGAAGGCTTGGGCGGCGCGGTTGTAGAAAAGCTTGTTTCCGCAAATTTGGTAAAGTTTCCCTCCGACATTTATTCGCTTAAAAAAAGCGTTTTGCTGGGGCTAGACAACATAAAGGAAAAGAGCGCGCAAAACCTTATAAATGCAATAGAGCAAAGCAAAAATAGGGATTTGCCGCGCCTGCTTTTTGCCATAGGCATTTTTAATATAGGCGAAAAAACCGCAAAAGATTTGGCTGCAAAATTCGGCTCGCTAGACAACATAAAAAACGCCACAAAAGAAGAGCTTTTGGCTGTCGACGGCGTAGGCGAAGTTCTAGTAGATTCAATCACCGCGTTTTTTGCCGACCCGCACAATTTAGAGCAAATAGAAAAACTGCGCCAAGCCGGCGTAAACTTTTTAAACCGCACAAAGCCCCTTTTAGACAAGTTTAAGGGCAGCACTTTTGTGCTTACGGGAACACTGCAAAACATGCAGCGAAGCAAGGCTAAAGCCCTTATAGAAAGCTTGGGGGGCAAAGTTTCGGCAAGCGTTTCGGCAAAAACTTCGTATGTGGTTTGCGGCGAAAATTCTGGCTCGAAAAAAACCGATGCCGAAAAACTTGGCGTAAAAATTCTAAGCGAAGCCGAATTCCTTAAATTGGCGGATTTTAGCGGCGAAAAAGAAAATCAAAACAACTCCCAGCAAATGCTTTTCGATCTATGAAACCGCCCGAAATAAGAAAGCTTAACAGCGTTTTAATAAGCAAAATCGCAGCGGGCGAGGTTGTAGAACGCCCCGCTTCGGCGGTAAAAGAGCTTGTGGAAAACGCCATAGACGCAAACGCCACAAAAATAGATATAGATTTTAAAAGCGGCGGCAAGGCCTACATAAGGGTTGCCGACAACGGTTGCGGAATGACAAAAGAGCAGGCTCTGCTAAGCTTAGAGCAGCACGCAACAAGCAAAATTTCCACCGAGCAAGACCTAAACGAAATAAGAAGCTACGGCTTTAGGGGCGAAGCGGTTCCGTCTATTGCTGCGGTTTCGCAATTTACAATAAAAACGCGCCCCGAAGATTCTTCGGTAGGCACCGAAATTTTTGTAAACGGCGGCAAGCTTGAATATTGCAGGGAATGCGGCGCAGCCTTCGGCACCGAAATTACCGCGGCAAACCTGTTTTGCTCGGTTCCAGCCCGCCGCAAATTCCTTAAAAGCGACAATACCGAGGCAATGCAAATTGTAAGGCTTTGCAAAAGCTACGCGCTGGCGTTGCCCGATATTTCGTTTACACTTAGGGAAAATGCAAAAACAATTTTTAAATCGGCAAAAGGGTTCGGGCTTATAGACGCCATAGAAAAAATATACGGGCGCGAGCTTTCCGAAAAATTAACCGAGCTAGGCGTTGCGCAAAGAGGGGCTTTAAAAATATATGGGGCAATTTCAAAGCCAGATGTTTCGTTCGCGACAAGCCGCAACATATACGCTTTTATAAACAATCGCCCAGTAGAGTCTAAAACCGTGTTTTTTGCCCTAAAAGAGGCGTATGCGCCATTTATGCCGCAAGGCAAATATGCGGGCGGTTTTATCTTTATAGAAATAGACCCGAAGTTGGTAGACGTAAACGTACACCCGGCAAAGCGCGAAGTACGCTTTAACGACGAACGCTTTGTTGGCGACTTTTTGTGCGAATGCGTTTCAAAAAAAATAGAGGCTTTGGCAAACCCATTTTCCGAAACAAAAAAGGAAAATTCTTCGCCCGAATTGGAGCTTAAACCCGCAATTTTCCCCTCGAGCGAAAAGCCAAAGAACATAGAATATGTGCGGCCTTTGCAAGTAAACGACTGCGTTGCGGCAAAAACCCTGCCCCAAAAGGAGGAAATTCGCGCCCATGGCAACACCGCATTTTTGCAGAACCAAAGCGAGAGCAACCCCCAAGAAAGCACCCTGCCCGATTGGCAGTTTATGGGTTCTTTTGCCAACTACATATTTTTTAAGGCGGCAGACTCGGTTAAAATTGTAGAGGCAACTAATGCCAAAAAGCGCATTGTTTTCGACAGCATCATAGATTCGCTTGAAAGCGAAACAAAGCGCCCCACGCAAACGCTTTTGCTGCCCCTTTGCCTGCAGCTAGACAGGCTTGAATCCGAAATTTTAAGGAGCAATCTGGAACAATTTTCGGCTTGCGGATTCGAAATAGAGAAATTCGGCAAAGACTTCTTCAGAATTTTATCGCTGCCGCAATGGGCGGAAATTTCGCAGGCGGAAATTTTTGTAAGAGACTTTTTGGAATTGAAAAAAACTTCGGCATCGGCAAAGGCTGCCGACATAAACTACGCCTTTGCAATGTCGGCGGCGCAATCCATACGCGGCGCAACCCCGCCCGATTGCGCCGAGAGCGCAAAGCAACTTTTGGGCGAACTTTTTAAATGCCAAAACGCCGCCAACGCCCCCGACGGCGCATATATAATAAAGTCGGCCGACAAAAACTTTTTGGCGCGCCTTTTTAAATAGCAAACTTTTAGGGCGTTGCGCCGCGCACAACCGCATTTTGCGGCTAAAAAAACATTTGCCTTAACCGGCAAGACGTTTAATAATGGCGTAAATTTTTATTTAATAATGAACGAAGACCACAACAAAACAATTCAAGAAAACAGCCACGACCTTTTTGCCGTACGCAAGGCAAAGCTAGACGCAATGCGCGCGCGCGGCGAAGACCCGTTTAGGAACGAATGGCCCCAAACGCACACTTCCGAACAGGCTTTGGCGTTGTTTAACGAAGAAACCCAAAGCGGTCCCGAAGTTTCGCTGGCGGGGCGCATTATGCTTTTCAGGCTTATGGGGAAAGCCAGCTTTATTAAAATTCAAGACCGCAAAGGCATAATACAGCTTTATTTTTCGCGCGACAACCTGCCCGAAGGCAAGTATAACGAACAGTTTAAAAAAGACATAGACGTTGGCGACATTATAGGAGTAAGGGGCGAATTGTTTAAAACCAAAACGGGCGAAATTACCGTTAGGGTGCACGACTATAAAATGCTTAGCAAGGCATTGCGCCCGCTGCCCGAAAAATGGCACGGCCTTACCGACGACGACCAAATTTACCGCCAGCGCTACCTAGACCTTATAACCAACCAGGAATCTAAACTAAGGTTTATGCTGCGTTCGAAAATAATTAAGGAAATAAGGCAGTTTTTGTGGGAAAGAGATTTCTGCGAAGTTGAAACCCCCATTTTGCACTCGGTTGCGGGCGGGGCTGCCGCAAAGCCCTTTGTAACCTATATGAATGCGCTAGACTCTTTGTTCTTCCTTAGAATTGCGCCCGAGCTTTACCTAAAAAGAATGCTTGTAGGCGGCTTCGAAAGGGTGTTCGAACTTAGCAGAGTGTTCCGCAACGAAGGCGTAGACCGCAAGCACAACCCCGAATTTACAATGCTTGAAGTTTATCAGGCCTACTCTAACCACGAAGGCATGATGGAACTTTTCAAGTCTATGATTCAGCGCATCTGCAAAAACATTTTGGGCACAACTTCCATAAAACGTCCCGACGGCCAGGTTATAGAGCTTGGCGGCGAATGGCGTCAGGCAGACTATAAGGACCTTATTATAGAAACCACAAAAGACCCGAACTGGTTCTCAAGAACAAGGGAAGAAAAGCTTGCCTATTGCGACGCGCAAAAAATAGAAATTAAAAACCGCGACCACGCCGAAGACTACGAAGTTACCAACGCAGTTTACAGCAAGCAAATAGAGCCCTTCTTGGTACAGCCGACATTTGTTATGCACATTCAAAAAGAGCTTTGCCCGCTTGCCAAAATAAACCAAAAAGACACGGGCGTGCTAGACGTTTTTGAACTTTGCATAAACGGGCAGGAAATTGCCCCCGCCTACTCCGAGCAGAACGACTCTATTATTCAGCGTCAAATGCTTGAAGCGCAAATAGGCGAAGAAGTGCAAAAACTAGACGAAGACTTTTTGGTTGCAATGGAACACGGTATGCCCCCTGCGGGCGGTATGGGCGTAGGCATAGACAGGCTTGTAATGCTGCTTACCAGTGCCGAAAACATACGCGACACCGTATTGTTCCCAAGCTTAAAGAATATGACAAAAGACGCCGAAGATTCCAAAGAAGGCATTCTTTTAAAGTCTTTCCAAAACTATTCTAAAGAACAATAGCTTAAAATTCTATAACGCTAAAAAACACAAAAAACTTCGGGCAAAACACCGAAGTTTTTTTGTGCGCAAAATTAGGAACAAAAATTTATTTTCGCCTAAAACATTACCTGCAGCTGGCCTATAACTATGTCGGACGATGCCGAGCCTTTGTCTAACCCTGTGGGCGAATCTAGAAAATCTAAATGCTCTATACCCATTGCATATTTTAGGTATCTGCCGCGTATATACCAATTTATGCCTGCATAATACGCGTGGGCTTTGTTGAACAAACCGCCTACATTTGACGATTTGTAGAAAACGTCGCGTTCCCTAACGCCCTTGCCGTCGGTATTTAGGTAGGTATATCTAAAAATAGGCTCTAGTTTACCAAGCCTGCCTAAATCGAATAACTTGTAGGCAACCATTGCGCTAAAGCCGTGCGGGTCGGCATATCCCGAAGAAGTTGTATAGGTGGGAATTAAGTCCGACTTTGTTTTGCCGTATTGAACTTTCGCCATCATATATTCCAGCTGCAAAGTAAAGTTTTCGGTTGCAAGCCTAAAATAAGGGTCTATGCCGTAAAGGTCGCCGCAATCTACAATCTCGCTAGGCAACGATGCCCCGCTTGCAATGGCAGAAACGCTTTTTGTTGAATAGCCAAAATTGCTGCCGAATTTTACGGAAAAATCTTCAAACTTCTTTTCGTAGCCGAGCATAAGCCAAACAATAACGCCGTTGTCGCGCCTAATAGTTAGCGCGTCGGTTTTAGAATTCGAAAGCCCAAGCTGGTATACATATTCTTTGTGCGCGGGCAAATAGCCGTCGAAATACATGCCGGGGTGGCTGCCCGAAAAACCGAGCGAAGTTCCGTAGGCGGTTTTGCGGTAGCCGTCTATGCCGCCGTCGCCGCCGCCAAAATAAAGGCACAAAATGTTTCTATCGGGCGTAAAAAGATTTGTGCAACTGTCGGGCTCTTCCATAGAAAAGTTCGGCCCTAAAAAGCCCGCCTTAAAGGTTCCGCAAACATATTCGCTTTCTATATTAAACGTTGCAAATGCGCTGTTTATGGGCATATCGCTTGGCAAATATACGGCAACAAACACGCTTGTGTTTTCGGTTGGGTTTGCAATAAAAACGGGCAACAGCCTTCGTATGTCGAAGCGCGACTGGCTTGAACTTGCGGCGTTAAAATAGCTATGCTGCGCGTAGGTGTAGCGGTTTTGCAGAATAAGAAAGGTTCTAAGCTGCGGCTCGGCCTGCGGCAGCAAAAGCTCTATAGACGAGCTTTCCTTTTTTACCGCGTCGGCGTCCATCTTCGAAATTACGCCCGTTTCCGACAAGGCGTCTAAAAAACGCGCGTTAATGGCGCCCTTTGCAAACGCCAAAGAGCAACCCATTAAAAAAACTACCGCTAGCCAACCGCGCATCCGTATAAATTATTTCAACAAGCTATTGTTGAAAAATACGGAATCTTTGCAATCTTTAAGAGCAATAAATTCTTTAAAGCCCGCGTTTTTGTAGGTGCTGTTAATTATGCGCAGGTTCGAAACGTTGTCGGCAACAAAGGGGCTGCGAATGTCGTTGCCGTTCCAGTAGTCAATGCAAACGTTGTCGAAGGTGATGTTGTTTGCGTTCCTTACATAAAACGCGCTTGAAGGCAAAATGCAACCGAATACCCTTGGGCCTGGGAAACCCTTTTCGGGGTCTTTAACATCGCGGCTTTGCTCTTTTTGCAGTTTTTCCAAAGGCGCGCCGCCCTTTGCCTCAAGCATAAAGTCGCTTATGGAAATGTTTTCCAAAATATGCCCCGGCGTTGCAGTAATAGAATTGCTAATCCAGCTTTCGGCCTTGGCAATTATGCCCGAAATTTTTACGTTGCGTATTGCGCTTTTAGGATCGCCCTTAACGCCGCGGTTGCGGTGCCCTACCCTTATGCAAAGCGGAACGTGCATATCCATAACCACCAAGTTCGAAATTGTTACATTTTCTATAACGGCACCGTCTACCGAAGAAATGTTTATGCCGCAACCGCCGTTTATGCCCTCCGAAACGCCAAAAGTTTTGGGCCAATGCTTGCGCGATTCGTATACTATAGACCTTTCGGCGCATTTTTTAATTATGCAATTGCTTATTGTTATGTTTTTAAAATTGCCCAAGGTTTCGGTGCCCGTTTTTACCGAACTTGCGCACGACGAAATTAGGCAGTTTGTTATGGTAACGTTTTCTACAACCGAATCGGCATTAAGGGTTTTAAGCACTATGGCATCGTCAAAAGTGTCTATTACGCAGTCGGATATAACTACGTTTTTAGATTCAATATCTATGCCATCGTTATTATAATTTGCGTGGGCGTAGATATTTAGCTTGTTTATCTTAACGCCATCGCACTGCAAAAGGTAGAATGTCCAGTAGGCTGGGCGCGTAAGGCGCACACCTTCTACCAAAACATTTTTGCATTTTTTTAGCAAAATAAGGCGTGGGCGGTTTGGGGCTTCGTCGCCAATTTCAAATTCTGCGCCCGAGCCGTCTATTGTGCCAAGCCCTGTTATGCCTATATTGCTTGCGTTTTCGCCCCTAATAAGGGCAACATTGTATTCCTTGCTTTTGTGCCCTTTTAAGACCACGCCGCGCGGCAAATTAAGCATTACATTGTCTTTTAAAAATATGCTTTGCGTGCGATATGTGCCAAGTTTGTCGAACAAAACTTCGCCGCCGCCCGTTGCGCTGCATTTGTCTATTGCGTCTTGTATCTGCTTTGTGTTCACAAAGTTGCCGTCGCCAACCGCGCCAAAGTCCGAAACCTTTACGTTGTCTGCCACCGCCATATTTGCCAAAAATGCGGCCAAAACCGCGCTAATAAAAATTCTCATCTTTCCCATTCTTTGCTAAGTTAATATTAATGTATTCCTTGGCATCTTTGCAAACTACTTATTTTCAGGCAAGCAAAATTTGCTTTAGTTAAAAAACTTTTCGGCTTCATGGCGCGAAATGTTGCGCATATTTATGTAGCGGTGGCATAATAGCATTTGGTTGCTGTGCCCCATATTTAGCTGTAGCCTAGGCAAGTCTTTAAAGCGTTTTGCAAAAAAGCTGGCAAAGGCGTGTCTTAAAACGTCGGCTTGCCACGGCAATGCTTTGCGGCTAAAACCGCTGTTTTGCCTTATGTT
>SAMEA104315426__coassemble_955_pt1 | contig 11796 bp, 10 predicted proteins | sample SAMEA104315426__metabat2_low_PE_002 | metagenome-assembled genome bin SAMEA104315426 (sample SAMEA104315426) | gut metagenome | biome: Monkey gut; feature: monkey-associated habitat; material: faeces | place: China | collected 2013
TTACCGCGGGCATATTTGCGGCGTGCCCGTGAATTTTATAGCCAAGCTCTTTTGCGCGCTTTATCAATTCGCGCAAACCCTTTTCGCCGCCGGCCTCCTCGCATACGGGAAATAGCGAAGGATACCTGCCGTCGTAGCCTTTGGTAGTCCAGCCAGCCGAGCAGATTTCCATTTTGTCTATGCCCGATTCCTTCATTTTTTCGAGATACTTTATAGAGTCTTTAAACGACAAAAACACCTCTACTTTAGGTTCGGTTTCGGGGGTTTGGTCGGGAATGGAGCGGTCGCCGGCATTGTAGCCGTATTTGTCGTCCATCCACGGCTTTGCCGCGTGAAATTGAAGCCTTATGTCGAAAGTGTCGGCCTGATAGAGCAGGTTGGGATATTCTTTTGCCCTTTCCTTTATGGGTTTAACAATGCCGCGCTGCAGCTGGTATTTGCGGTAAAGCCTGCCCATTCCCGAGTAGTTTGCGTCTTCGCCCTTAAGCTCGTAAAAGTCTATAACCAAGTCTTCGTAGGCCTTGCCCAGTTTTTTGGGTATGGTTACCAAACGCACATCTAACGTGTATTTGCCGTTTACTGCCGCCATGCAAATAGAATATTCCAAATCAAGCCCCGTTATTATTCCGCACCAAGTTCTTTGCTTGGTCTTCATTCCGAAAACCGGCATATACATATTCCAGCCACCCGCGTGGAACACGCCGTTGTCGTGCTTAAATTCACCGTAAATGCCGCGGCCAAAAACCCAATAGCCTTCGTCGCCCTTGTTTGCCGTTGCCCAGCTTGGGAACACTTTAACATATTCGGCGTTGTCGTTTATCAATTCCTTTGCAACCCTTACTCTCGATTGCGTGTCCGAAATTTTTTCGACGGGTATTTCCTTCTTTATAATTTTCCCGTCAAACTTTTTTATTTCTAGCGTCGCAAAATCTTTTGCAAACGCGGTAAGCGAAAGGCAAAGCCCCGTCAATATACATAATAATTTTCTCATAACGCAAATTTTGATAAATATAAAAACAAAGCTTGGCAAATATATTTACAAAAAAACGCCCCGAAAATTATTTCGGGACGCCTTAGCGCAACGCAAAATCTGCAAGCGCAAAAATTAGTAGTTTGTTGCCCTAACTTTAAAATAGGCAACAGGGTGGTTGCAAACGGGGCAAACTTGCGGGGCGTTTTTGCCTTTAACAATGTGCCCGCAGTTAGAGCATTCCCAAACAACTTCCTCGTCCTTTTCGAACACCTTGTTTGTTTCAAGATTCTTTAAAAGTTTTAGGTAGCGCGCTTCGTGCTCTTTTTCTATTTTGCCTACTTCTTCAAAAAGCTTTGCAATTTGGTCGAAGCCTTCGGCTTTTGCCTCTTTTGCAAATTGGGCATACATATCGGTCCATTCGTAGTTTTCGCCGCTGGCCGCCTCTTTTAAATTTTCTTTTGTAGAGCCTATTTCGCCGCCGTTTAAAAGCTTAAACCAAATCTTTGCGTGCTCTTTTTCGTTTGCGGCCGTCTCTTCAAAAATAGAGGCTATTTGTACAAAGCCCTCTTTTTTTGCCTTCGATGCAAAGTAGGTATATTTGTTGCGTGCCTGCGATTCTCCCGCAAATGCCGCCATTAGGTTTTGTTCGGTTTTTGTGCCTTTTATATTCATATCTGTCTTTCCTTTTTCGGTATAATTGCCGTTTTTGTATATTCGCTAAATGTAAATCTTTAACAATAACTGTCAATAAAAAATTTCCGCGTTTTTGTTTTAATTCTTGCAAGCCGTATAATTATTGCGAGAATCTGCTCCGAACACAACACAGCATATATGGCAACAACACTCTTTCAAAACCAATTTAGCCTTGAAAATTGCGAAAATGTAAACGAGCGCATAATGGAATATTTTTCGCGCAGGGGCTATGCAAATATTTCGTCGAATAGCGACAGCGAAGGCAATATGTATTATGCCGCCGAAAAAACGGTGTTTGCTTTCGTTAAAAGAAAGCTGGTTTTTAATATTTCGGTTAACTTGCAAAAAAAGCTTATGTTTGCCCAAATTTCCTACAAAAAGCTTTTTTCAATAAAAGAGTGCGATGTTGCTTTTATAGATACCGAATATTTTTCGCTAACTTCGTTTTTGCAAACAAAGGCATTTAACGAAACATCCGGTAAGATGGAGGGCAATATTGCAAAAAGCAGCAGAAATGCCGCAATATTCTATGCCGTGTTGCTGTCGGTTGTTGCATTGTTTGTAGGCTGCAAGATTTTTTCTGCGCACTTTAAGATGGAAAGCGGATACGAGCGCGCCGAAAGAATTTCGGACATTTGCATTGCCACGTTCTTGCCGCTGTCGCCCGATTTGGCAAACGAGGTTTCTCTAAAGCTAGAGGAGGAAAGCGGATTGTCTGTAAACGTGCTAACCCCAATGCAGCTAGACCCTAACGACTTAATGTCGAATTTCGACCCCGAAAGAAAGCAGTATGCGGGCGAGCTTTTCGGCTACGTTTTAGACATTGTTGCATCGGCCGCCCCGTTTACCGACACAAAAACCGTGTTTGTGTCCATAGCTCAACTTAATATGTATAGCAAAAGAAGCCCCGATTTAAAGTATTCTAGCTTTTTAATGCTCGACAAAAAACGCTACGCAATAGCCACCGAAACTATATTCCGCAAAAAGCCCGAAGGATTTTTTACGGGCACAAAAGCCGCGGTAAAAAATAGGGTGCTAAAACTTATGCGCTGCGTTGTGGTAAATTCTTTTAAGGAATTTGATATACCCGAAAACGCAGCCTATAAAACATTGCCCAACTCGGTAGAGGAAATAGACGCAATAAAACAAACAAAACTAGTAAAGCCGCAAAAAAGGGCGCAATAAAACGCCCAAAATATATTAACTGCGCCTTTTGTTATATATAAAAAGCAAAAGGGCAAAAACTCCGCATATTGCGCCTATTGCAGAGGGCTCGGGCACAGTGCCTACTGCATACGAAAAATCGGTAAGAAGCGGGTTGTCTTTGTCCATTTCAAATTTTTGCCCGTTAATGCCAATGCCGAATTCGCCCTGCGACATTCCCGAAAGCGCAATGCTGTTTAAGTCGAATGTTTCGTCTAATGTAGAAAGCGTTGCGGAAAATGTGCCAAAGCTATCCTTTGTCAGCGAAAACGACAAGTTAAAGCGCTCTTGCGGCTGAGAAATAAGGGGAATATCTTTTTCTAAAGACGAGCCGTCGGAGGCGGTTATTAAAACTACAAGCAAGTCGCTATAAAAAGTTGCGTTCCACTTTATCCAGTCGGAGCTGCCGCCAGTGCCCATAAATTGTGCCTGAAAAACCGAGCCTGCGTCGGTCATTGCGCTTGGCAGCTCTATTGTAGCCGAAAATCCCTGTGTTAGGCGCGCAAAGTTTGCCTCGTTGTAAAAAAGAAAAGAGTCGGTGTCGTCGTTGCCCAAAAATCTTACAAAGCCGCTGTCGTATTTTACCCCGTAAGAGGGGTATTCAAAACGCCAGTCGTTTTCGTTTATTTTGTCTGCATAAAGCGCGCAAGATGCAACGCTTAAAAATAGTGCCGTAAAAAACTTTATCATACCAGGCAGTTAATAGCTTTAGAAAAATACGTCAACAAATAAGAAGCGCAAAAATGCCTTTGAAATGTTCTATGTTTGCCGCATCTTTGCTGCCACAAAAGGGCAGGAGGTTTACTAGAACAAAAATATTCGGCAATATTCGGGCACAAAAAATGCGAGCAGACAGAATCGAACTGACGTAACCTGCTTGGAAGGCAGGGGTTTTACCACTAAACTATGCTCGCTTATTATTTTTAAAAGGCAGATTCTCTATAAATTGGCAGTGCAGTCAAGACTTTTTGAGCGAAGCAACAAAAAATATGTTGTATTCATCGCCAAAATATGCTCTCATAAATCTACGGCGAATATCCGTTTGCCCAAAAGGGCTTTTCTCCCATACCTCATCCGTCGGGTTTCGTCTTATTATTGCGCAGTTTTCGAGCCGGCTTAAAACTGCGTTGGCGTTAGCCTGCACATAGGCACAAGAACTATATTGCCATACATATATAACAATAAAAGCCGGCACACACATCAAAAGCACAACTAACATGGAAGACAGCACAAATACGCAGCCCGCATTTCACGGCAACGGCCGCAACAAACGCCGCAGCCAATCTAAAATTGCGGCAAATTCCGCTCCCGTATGCGGCGTGATAGACGACATAAGCACATTCTCCGAAAAACTTAGCGGCCAACATACTAAAGGCTACGAAGTTCAAGAACAGCAAAAAATCGAAGTTGTAGAAAGCGTTTCGGACGAACAAAATTCAAATTCCGACGAAGTTTCGCAGCCCGTTTCGGAAACTCCCGAACGCGAAGGCCCCGAATTTGAAGAGGCCGATTCTCAAAACAGAACCTTGGAAGTAGGCCTTAAGAAAATGCCGGCCAAGCGCGAAAATATCGCAAAAGGCGCGGTTTCGTACGCTTCGGCAAGCGCGGCTTTAGACAAGGAAGCCCAAAAACAGCACAAGGGGCTTTTTGCCAGAATAAAGAGAATTTTGTCGAACATATTCGGCAAGAAAAAGCAAAAGACCTTTAAGAACGACCGCTACAACAAAAAGAATTTCCACCGCAACGGCGACAAGAAGTTCCACAGAGACGGCAACTATAAAGGCAACTACCGCAAAAACGGCAAAAACTTTAACAACCGCCGCCGCAACGACTTTAAACGTCGCGCTCCGCAACAGCAGCAGGCTCCCAAAGCCGAGCAATAAGGCGCAGTTTTTAAGATGGAAGCTCTCCGCATAGAAGGGGGCGCATCTTTAAGGGGGCAAGTGCAAGTGTCGGGTTCTAAGAACGCTTGTTTGCCCCTTTTTGTTGCCGCCCTAATGACGCCCGAAAAGTGCGTGTTTAGAAACGTGCCCGATTTAAGCGACGTTCGCTATATGGCGCAAATTATAGAGGCGTTGGGCGCAAAAATATCAAACCCTGAAAAGGGAGTTTGGGAAATTCAGGCTTCCGAAATTTCTAACGTTGCCCCCTACGACTTGGTAAGAAAAATGAGGGCTTCGATTTGTCTTTTGGGCCCCTTGGTTGCAAGGAAACGCTCCGCAAAGGTTTCTATGCCGGGCGGTTGCGTTATAGGGGCGCGCCCTATAGATTTGCATATAAAAGGGCTTAAGGCCTTAAGATGCAAAGTCTCTATAGAATCGGGCTATGTTAATGTAGATGCCTCGAAAATGCGCGGCAATACCGTGTTTTTGGGCGGCAGGTTTGGCAGCACGGTAACAGGCACTGCAAATATGATTATGGCCGCCGTTTGCGCTCCCGGCGAAACGGTTATAGAAAGCGCGGCCTGCGAGCCCGAAATTGCCGATTTATGCAATATGCTGCAAAGTATGGGTGCAATTATAGACGGCATAGGCAGCCCGACTCTTAAAATAACCGGCGTTCCGCGCCTGTGCGGCACCGAGCATACAGTAATTGCCGACAGAATAGAGGCGGGCACTTGGATAATTGCAACGCTTGCCACAAAGGGCAAAGTTGTAGTTAAAGGCATAGTAAAAGAGCATTTAAGCGCGTTGCTAGACCTTTTAGAGCCTTGCAATGCAAAGTTTGAATGGCGCAAAAACGACTTGCATATAGACGCCACCAATGCCGACTTAAAACCCATAAGTGCGGTAACAATGCCGTATCCAGGGTTCCCGACCGACTTGCAGGCGCAAATTTGCGCGCTATGCACACAGATAGGCGGCAATAGCATAATTACCGAAAAGATTTACCCTGAAAGATTTATGCATGTAGCCGAGCTTCTTAGAATGGGGGCCGACATTGCTCGCGAGGGCGCAAGCGCAATAGTGCACGGGCCCAGCCGCCTTTCGGGTGCCGATGTTATGGCTTCAGACTTAAGGGCAAGTGCCGCTTTGCTTATTGCGGCTTTGTGCGCCAAGGGCGAAACGGTTATACACCGAATATACCATCTCGACCGCGGTTACGACAGCATCGACAAAAAATTGGCGCAACTGGGCGCAAAAGTATGCCGTTTTAACGATATTTAATCGTCGCTTAAAAAAATTGGCAAAAAAGACTTGCAAAACCCTATTATGCGTTCAATATAAAATGACGTACAAAAGATATTGGACTATTTATTTTACAATTTAAGCATAAAAACTAAACCCTCAAAAAAAATGAAAAGCAAAAAGTACACAATCGCATTACTTTCGTTAATATCCCTCTCGGGATTTGTGTTTGCAGCACAGCCGGCTCCTGCGGCTCCCCAGCAGGCGACAGAAGCCGCAAACGGCGAATTGGTTAAAACCGAAAACGGCGAATATGTTTACAACACTAAAAAAGGCAAGATTGCCGTTAACGTATTCTCGACAGCCACAGGCGTAAAGCTTGGCGTAAAATTTTCTCCTTTGGCGGGCACTTCTTCGACAATTGCCGACAATATGTCGGATATAGAACACGCAGTAAAAGCTTCGCTTAAAAAGAGCAATGTTGCGGCAAGCACAGTTGCAAACGTATTAAGCGCACTTAACTCTGCAATAGCCAATGCCGACAAGGGCGCTGCTGTAGACTTTTCGTTAGAGCTTAATGTAGACACAAGCAAGCCCAACAACCCCGTTGTAGACATTAAAGCTTCGAATGCCGGCAAGCAGATTGTTTCGGGCAAAGTTGCCGTAAGAAACAATGCAGACGGTTCTCAGCAAGTTCAGGGCACTGTAAACAATGCCGCGGTTGACGCAACAGTTGCAAACAATGGCAGCGTTACAACAGTTTCGGGCACAGTTGCAGGCAAGCAGGTAAAAGAAACTTCCTCTTCGGCTCCCACAACCGAAATCGCTTTGGTAAACGCAAATGTTACAACAACAAACAACAACGGTTCCACATCGCAAACCACAGTTGTTAACAACCCCGACGGCACAAACACAACAACCGTTGTAGATAAAGACCCCGCCGGCAACGTTGTAAGCGAAAGCGCAAAAACAAGCGACGGCAATGTAGCAAATGCTTCCGAAGTAGCTGCTGCAGGTTCGAATGCCGCTCCCAGCGTAGCTGAAGACAAAGCTCCCGCTCCCGCTCAAGTTCCCGCTTCGGGCACAAAGGCTGCCGACAGCGATGATGTAGACTCGGCTGCCGACAGCAGCTCAAGCGCATTGCCCGACAATTCTCAGGTTGGCCCCGTTACGAGCGAATCGCTTTAATCGGCAAAAACAGATTTCAATAAAGCAAAAGGCTGCCTTAAAAAAGGCGGCCTTTTTTGTTTTTAATTAGTTTGCAAAAAGCCGATTCCATTAAGTGGCAAATTTTGCCGAAATAGTTTTTTTGTAGATAACCTAAAATAGCCATTATGAAATCTGTTAAAGCCACCCTTATTTTTTTGCTTTCGCTTTGCGGCTTGTATGCCGAAGAAAGCAATTGCTTAAATACAATATGCAACAAAATAGAAACCAAAAGCGGCGAGTTTTCGAACTATACGGGAATAACGCCGTTTTTCGACTACTACGCGGTGCTTTTAAGCAATCCTTCGGGCGGCAACAGGCAAGCTACAAACTATACGCACGAAATGCTTTTTGGACTTGAGCTGGATATGCAAAAAATTGCGTCTATAAAGGGAATGACAATTACGGTTTCTGGCGCGTATAACGCTGGCGCAAATTTAAGCGAGGCGGTTGGCAACTATTTTACGCTTTCGGAATCTAGCGTAAGCGACGGCGCAATGTTCTACGAATTTTTTGTTTCGCAGGAAATTGAGGTGTTCGACGGCGACTCTGTCACATTTTCGCTAGGAAGAATGAGTATGTCGGATATTTTTTGCGGGCTGCCCGTGTTCGGCTATATGGTAAGCGGGGCAATAAATTCCACCCCCGAAGCGATGTTTTTCAACAGCCCGTTTACTTCTTCGCCGCAGGCAACATGGGGCATTGCTCTTGAATACGATACAGCGCACAATCTAAGCTTTGCCGCAGGGCTCTATCAAATTCCGCAAAACATAACTAGTAAAAATTGGGACGGCCTAGATTGGAAAATACGCAAAGACGACGGCTATATGGCGGTTTTTCAGGCGCAGTGGTCGCCCGCATTTTATGCCGAAAGCGGCACTGCCCTTAAAGGGCAATACCAGGTTGGCGGCTGGTTTTACGGCGGCTACAATGTTGGCGGCATAGCCAGTAGCACGCGCGAAAACGCCTATGGGCTTTACCTGCAAGGCCAGCAAACCGTTTGGCAAAGTTTAGACAATAAAAGCATTTCGCTTTGGGCCGGTTTGCAATATGCGCCGCTAGAAAGCGTAAGCGCGGTAACTTATATGGCGTATGCCGGCGTGCGCTTTAAGGGTTTTACACCAAATAGACCCAACGACGCTCTGTTCTTTTCGTGGACGGGCGGCTGGTTTAGCGAAAACTACAAAACCGCTTCGGGCGAAATGGCGTCTTGCGAAAATATTGTAGAGCTAACCTATGTAATTCAGCTAAACCAAAACATTTCAATTCAGCCCGACTTGCAATATGTAATAACCCCCAACGGCGACAAAAATATAGACAATGCTCTTGTTGTGGGCGGCCAGCTTGTAGTTTCTTTTTAAGATTTAATTTATTTTGCAATTTGCAAAATCCCGTAGCGTTGTCTGCCGCTTAAATCGGGCAATGCTTCGCACAAAAAGCCGCATTTTTTTGCAATCAGTTCAAGCGGGGCTTTGTGTGCAATTCCCGTTTCGAAAAACAAAAAACCGTTTTCGTTTAGGCGGTTTTTTGCGTTTTCTATAATTTTTTGCAAGTCGGCAAAGCCGTTGTTTTCGCTAAACAGGGCGTTGTAGGGCTCAAAGTCTTTCACTTCGCTTTGGGCTGTTTCAACCTCTTCTTTTGTAAGGTAGGGCGGGTTCGAAATTATTATGTCGAATTTGTCTCTTATATTTTCGAACCAGTTAGATTTTATAAATTCTACATTTACTTTGTTTAGCTTTGCGTTTTCTGCCGCAAGCGAAAGTGCATTTTCGCTGATGTCGCATGCAAAAACTTTTGCGTTTTTAAAATTCTTGGCAAGGGCAACGGCAATCGCGCCGCTTCCCGTTCCCATATCCAGAATTTTTAAATTGTCGTCTTTTTTGTCGGCAAAATATTTTTCGCAAACAAGCGCGCAAAGCTCTTCGGTTTCGCTTCGCGGAATAAGGGCGCGGCTGTCGCATTTTAAAAGGGCATTGTAAAACTCGCATTCGCCCACAATATATTGCAAGGGCTCGCGTTTTACCCTTCGCCTTACAAAAGCCCTATACAAATCAAGCTCGTTTTGCTGCATGGGTTTGTCGAACAGCAAAAAAAGCTCCAGCCGCTTTTTGTTCAGCACCTTTGCAAGCAGCAACTGGGCGTCTAGCTTGGCGTTGGGAATGTTTTTTTGAAGAAAAAACTCTTCGGTTTTCTTCAAAACCTCTATAACCGAAAGCGCCATTTGCTAGGCGTTTTCCTCCATAAGAGACTTAATTCGGTTGGAATAGTCGGCCTCTTCGAGCGCCTTTATTATGTCGCCAATGTCGCCGTCCATAACCTGGGCAAGCGAATGCACTGTAAGCCCGATTCTGTGGTCTGTTAAACGGCTTTGGGGGAAGTTGTATGTTCTGATGCGTTCGGAGCGGTCGCCGCTGCCAATCTGTTCGCGGCGGTTTTTTGCATACTTTTCGGCCTCTTCGCGCTGCTTCATTTCCAACAGGCGCGACCTTAACACTTTTAAAGCTTTGGTCTTGTTCTTTAATTGCGACCTTTCGTCGGCGCATTTAACAATCATACCCGTTGGTTTGTGCAAAATCTGAACGGCCGAGTCGGTAGTGTTTACGCCCTGACCTCCCGGGCCGCTTGCCCTTGCAATCGAAATTTCTATATCCTGCGGGTCTATGTGAATATCCACTTCTTCGGCTTCGGGCAAAACCGCAACGGTTGCCGCCGATGTGTGGACTCTGCCGTTGGCTTCGGTTGCCGGAACGCGCTGAACCCTGTGCGTGCCGCTTTCGTATTTCATGTAGCGGTAAACCGAGTCGCCGCTCATTAAAAAGCATATTTCCTTAAAGCCGCCGGCTTCCGATTCACTAGAGCTAAGCTGCTCTATCTTCCAGCCCTTGCTGTCGGCAAAGCGCGTATACATTCTGTAGAGGTCTGCCGCAAAAAGCGAGGCTTCGTCGCCGCCGGTGCCCGCTCTGATTTCGACAACGGTGTTTCTAGAATCGGTTTCGTCGGGGGGCAACATTAAAACCAGAACCGACTTTTCCAACTGCGGCAGTTTTTGCTCGAGGTCTTTTAAGTCTTCCTGGGCTAGCTCTTTTAAATCTGCATCGCTAGAGGGGTCGGCAATAATGGCCTTATTTTCTTCTATTTGTTTTTTTGCGTCTTGATAGGCTTGGAATGTGTCTTTTAACTCGCTTAGTTGTTTGTGCTCGCGCGAGATTGCGCTGGCGGCTCTTTGGTCGTTATAAAAATCGGGGGCAGCCATTTTTTCGTCGAGCTGGGCGAGTCTTTTAAGAAAGGGGTCTATAGAAGGTATTCCTTGCATTTTTTCCAAATATCTAAATTATTTTACTATCACTTACAGGTAATAGAATTTTTAACGATGAATCAAGACTTAACAGAAGGGGCAATAAGAAATCCGCCGGTTATAGCGTGCGTTTGGGATTTCGACAAAACTTTGATAGACGGCTATATGCAAACGCCGTTGTTTGAAGAATACAATATAGACCCCGTGGATTTCTGGAAAGAGGTAAATTCGCTGCCGGCAATATATGCAAAAAAGGGCATAAGGGTTAGCGCCGAAACCGTATATTTAAACCACATTTTAAGCTATGTAAAAAACGGGCCAATGCGCGGGCTTTCTAACGCAAAGCTGCGCGAACTGGGTGCGCGCCTTAAGTTCTGCGGCGGGCTTCCCGAATTTTTCGACAATCTAAAAAAACAGGTTTCGGAAAATCCCGAATACGCCAAGCTGGATATAAAGCTAGAGCACTACATTGTAAGCACGGGCTTGGCCGAAATGATAAAGGGCAGCGCCATTGCGCCTTTTTGCGACGGAATTTTCGGCTGCGAGTTTATAGAAGAGCCTATGCCTCCCTATTTTTTGCAGCAAAGGGAATTCGACTTTTCGTGCCTGTCTACCCAGATAAACCAGATAGGCTCTATGGTGGACAATACAATTAAAACACGCTTTATTTTCGAGATAAACAAGGGCACGAACAAGAATCCCGAAATAGACGTAAACGCAAAAGTTGCCGAAGAAGACAGGCGCGTCCCCATAAAAAATATGATATATATTGCCGACGGCCCGAGCGATATTCCCGTATTTTCGGTTGTAAAAAACAACGGAGGAAAGGCCTATGCGGTATATTCGCCAAAATGCCAAGCCGAGTTCGAGCAAAACGATATGCTTTTGGAAAACGGCCGCATAGACGCCTACGGTCCTTGCGTATACACGCCCGAAAGCCCCACATATATATGGCTTAAAATGCACGTCGAAAAAATCTGCAAACGAATTGCCGCCGACAAATCGCGCGCGGTGTGCGAACGCGTAGGCAAAGCTCCCCGACACTTGCACGCAAAGTGATAATAAAAAACATAAGGCTTTCAGATTTTAGAAACGTAGAGTTTGCCGATGTGCCGCTTTGCGCAAAGCATGTGCGCATATACGGCATAAACGCACAGGGCAAAAGCAATATGCTAGAGGCCTTGTCTTTGCTGGCGGCAATGCGCTCGTTTAGAACAGCCGCGCTAAACGACCTTATACGTTTCGGGCAAAAGTCGGCGCAAGCTTTAATAGACGTCGAAAAAACCGAGGGCGCAAGC
>SAMEA104315426__coassemble_957_pt1 | contig 11780 bp, 10 predicted proteins | sample SAMEA104315426__metabat2_low_PE_002 | metagenome-assembled genome bin SAMEA104315426 (sample SAMEA104315426) | gut metagenome | biome: Monkey gut; feature: monkey-associated habitat; material: faeces | place: China | collected 2013
TACGTTTTGATGGATTCGGGTGCTAGAGGTAATAAAGCGCAGGTTCGTCAGCTTTGCGGTGCTCGTGGTCTTATGGCTAAGCCCAACGGCGAAATTATCGAAAGACCTATTCTTTCGTGCTTCCGTGAAGGCTTGAGCGTTTTGGAATACTTTATTTCTTCGCACGGTGCGCGTAAAGGTTTGGCAGATACCGCTCTTAAGACGGCAGACGCCGGCTATATGACACGTAAGCTTTGCGACGTTGCAATGGACGTAATTATTACCGACGACGACGTACAAAACACGGGCATTGGCGTAACTAAAGAAGCAATTTACGACGGCGACGACGAAATCGTTCCGCTTATCGACCGTATCATAGGCAGATGCGCTGCGGTAGACGTTGCCAACCCCTTCAAACCCGACGAAATCTTGGCAAAAGCCGGCGAATTGATTACCGAAGACATGGCAAACAAGATTGTAAACAGCGGTGTTGAAAAGGTAAAGGTAATGAGCCCGCTTACACACTTAAAGCGCAATGCAATTCCCGCAAAGGCATACGGCGTAGACCCGTCCACACAAAAGTTGGTGGAAAAGGGTACGGCTGTAGGTATTATAGCGGCGCAGTCCATCGGCGAACCCGGTACTCAGCTTACAATGAGAACCTTCCACGTTGGCGGTATTGCTTCGGCTTCTACCAAAATGCCCGAAATTGTGGTTAAAGTTCGCGGTAAATTAAAATTTGAAAACCTTAACATTGTAGACATTAAAGAAGGCTTGCACGTTGTTTTGAACAAGACGGGTAAAATCTCGATTGTAGACGAAAACGACTCGGACAACGTTCTTGAAGAATACAATATAGTTGCAGGCTCTATTCTTACAAAGAGCGACGGCGACATTATCGAAAAGGGCGAAACACTTGCCCAGTGGGACCAACACAGCACGCCTATCTTGGCAGACAAGGGCGGTAAGATTGCATTCGAAGATATGATTGAAGGCGTAACGGTAAGCCGCTCGCTAGACTCTTCTTCGAACAGAATTACCACAACGGTTATAGACCACAAGGAAGACCTAAACCCGAGAATAGTAATTCTCGACAAGTCCGACAAGCCCATTACATCGTTTGCAGTTCCCACGGGGGCGCAGGTTGTAGTAAGCGAAGGCACGCAAATACGCCCCGGTGTAATGCTTGCAAAAACACCGCGTCAGGCTGCAAAAACACAGGACATTACGGGCGGTTTGCCCAGAGTTGCCGAGTTGTTCGAAGCGCGCCGTCCCAAGGAAGCCGCCGAAATGGCAAGAATGGAAGGCATTGTAAGATTCGGCAATGCACGCCGCGGCAAGAAGGTAATAATTATCGAATCGGAAAAGAAAGACAAGTCGGGCAAGCCCATTATAGAGGAACACCTTATCCCTCACAGCAAGAACATTATCGTTCAAGCCGACGACAAGGTTGTAAAAGGCCAGTTCCTTACCGAAGGCAGCCCCGACCCGAACGAAATCCTCGAAATTATGGGGCCTGTCGCCGTACAGGAACACTTGCTAAGGGAAATCCAAAAGGTTTACCGCAAGCAGGGCGTTACAATTAACGACAAGCACATAGAGGTAATAATTTCAAGAATGTTGCGCAAGGTAAGGGTAACCGATCCGGGCGACTCGGATTATTTCTGGGGTCAACAGGTCGACAAATACGAGTTTGAAACGGAAAACGCCAGGCGGTCAACCCGCCGAAGGCGAACCGATATTGCTCGGTATAACAAAGGCCAGCCTCGAAACCGAAAGCTTTATAAGCGCGGCATCTTTCCAGGAAACAACAAGAGTATTGACCGAAGCCGCTACATTGGGCAAGGTAGATAAACTTGAAGGTTTCAAGGAAAACGTGATAATGGGCAATCTCATACCCGCAGGTACGGGCTTGCAGGCCTATCGCAAACTTACGGTAACGCCGTTGGTCGACGAGGAAGAAAGCTTCCAAACCGAACAGCCCGAAGCCGAAAAAACAGAGGAAAACTCGTAAAATAACCGAAAAATTTTCGCCGCGAGGGGCTTTAGTTGCGAATGTCCCTTGCGACTTTTTGTTAAAAATTGAAAATAATACTTGCAAAAAGCGTTATAAAACATAACTTACAAATTCTTTATTCCATAAAATAGACAATATGCCTACAATAAATCAGTTAGTTCGCAAGCCACGTACGTTGGCAAAAGCCAAGAGCAAAGCGCCTGCGCTGAAAGAATCGCCTTTCCGCCGCGGCGTATGTGTACAGGTTATGACCCGTACACCTAAAAAGCCTAATTCGGCTATTCGTAAGGTGGCGAAAGTTCGTTTAACAACGGGTTACGAAGTAATCGCATACATACCCGACGAAGGTCACAATTTGCAGGAACACAGCGTTGTTCTTTTGCGCGGTGGTCGTGTAAAGGACTTGCCCGGTGTTCGTTATCACATTGTTCGCGGTACGCTCGACGCAGTCGGCGTAGAAAAACGTCGTCGCAGCCGTTCAAAGTACGGTGTAAAGCGTCCAAAGGCGGCCAAGAAATAATTGAATTTAACTACGGATTAAAAAATGTCACGCAGACACAGAGCAGTAAAAAGGGAACGCACTCCCGATTCTCGTTTTAAGAGCACATTGGTTAGCCACCTTATAAATATGGTTATGGAGAGGGGCAAAAAGTCCACCGCCGAACGTATCGTTTATGGAGCTATCGAAAAAGTTAGCGAAAAGCTCGAAAAGGGCGATCCCATCGATTTGATGTTGGGCGCACTCGAAAACATTCGCCCCAAGGTAGAGGTTAAGAGCAGAAGAGTTGGCGGCGCAACATACCAAGTTCCCGTAGAAATTCCCTACGAACGCCAGCAAACTTTGGCTTTCAGATGGTTGATTGCCGCAGCAAAAGGCAAGAAGCTTCCCATGGCCGACGCTTTGGCTTCGGAAATTGTAGACGCATACAACAACACGGGTACGGTTGTTAAAAAGCGCGAAGACGTTCACAAAATGGCGCAGGCAAACAAGGCTTTTGCGCACTTGCGTTGGTAACAACTAAACGACCTGTAATAATATGGCTAATTTATCAGAAAAAAATTCTCCCAACAGGCCAAAGCCTTTGGAATATACCCGTAACATTGGTATATCCGCCCACATCGACGCGGGTAAAACCACATGTTCGGAACGTATATTGTTCTACTCGGGCGTAGTTCACAAAATCGGCGAAGTTCACGAAGGTACTGCAGTAACCGACTGGATGGAACAGGAACGCGAACGCGGTATTACAATTACTTCCTCGGCTATTTCCTGCTCGTGGAAAACAAAAGACGGTCCTTTTGCGGGTATCGAACACCAAATCAACCTTATCGACACTCCCGGACACGTTGACTTTACAGCTGAAGTAGAACGTTCGTTGCGTGTTCTCGACGGTGCCGTTGCAGTATTCTGCTCGGTTGCAGGCGTACAGCCCCAGTCGGAAACCGTATGGCGTCAGATGAACAAATACCATGTTCCCCGTATTGCTTTCATCAACAAGATGGACAGAACCGGTGCAGACTTCTACGGTGCAGTTGAAGATATTAAGAACAAATTAAGGGGCAACCCCCATCCTTTGTATTTGCCGATAGGTGCCGAAGCCGACTTTAAAGGCTTGATAGACCTTATCGAAATGAAGGCTTATATCTACGATGAAGCCGACCCCAACGGCGTTAAGTACGACATTGTTGACATTCCCGCCGAATACAAGGAAAAGGCAGAAGAATATCGTCGCGGCCTTATAGAAGGCATTGCAGACTTCGACGACGCCATTATGGAAAAATTCCTCGAAGGCAGCGAAGACTTTACCGCCAACGAATTGAGGCTTGGCGTTCGTAAAGCTACAATGACCCGCGAATTTGTAGGCGTAATTCCCGGCTCGGCGTTTAAAAACAAGGGCGTTCAAATGTTGCTCGATTCGGTTGTAGACTATTTGCCCAGCCCCTTAGACGTTCCTCCGATTAAGGCTTTCTCCGACGAAGACGAAGATGCTCCCTCGAAGGAAATTGTTGCCGACGACTTTGCAGCTCCCACAGCTTTGGCATTCAAATTGTGGAGCGACCCGTTCATTGGTAAATTGGTATTTATCCGTGTATACAGCGGCTGCATCAAGAAGGGTATGACTCTTTACAATCCGCGCACACGCAAAACAGAACGTATTTCCCGCTTGGTATTGATGAAGGCCGACCAGCGTGTAGACCTCGAAGAAGCATATTCGGGTTCTATCTGCGCAATCATCGGCGCAAAAGATATCAGCACAGGCGACACATTGTGCGACAGAGACCACGAAGTTCGTTTGGAACCCCCGACATTCCCCGATCCGGTTATTGCAATGAGCATCGAACCGAAGTCGAAGGCAGACCAGGAAAAGCTTTCGTTGGCTTTGGCAAGGTTGTCGGAAGAAGACCCGACTTTCGTTGTAAAGACCGACCAAGAAACAGGCCAAACCCTTATCGCTGGTATGGGCGAGTTGCACCTCGACATTATCCGCGACCGTCTGTTCAGAGAATTCAAGGTTGAAGCCGATTCGGGCAAGCCCCAAATCGCCTACCGCGAAACAATCACAGCTCCCGCCGACGGCGTTGGCAAATTCATTCGTCAGAGCGGTGGTCGTGGTCAATACGGTCATGCCGAAATTAAAATCGAACCTTCCGAAAAGGGCAAAGGCTACCATTTCTTCAACGAAATCGTTGGCGGCGTAATTCCCAAAGAATACATCAAGCCCACAGAAGACGGTATCAAAGAAGCTATGCTTAACGGCGTTATTGCAGGTTATCCCGTAGTAGACGTTAACGTACACTTGGTATTCGGTTCTTTCCACGAAGTTGACTCTTCGGAAATGGCGTTTAAAATGGCTGGTATCTTTGCATTTAAAGATGCTATGGCAAAAGCAAAGCCAATTCTTTTGGAACCGGTTATGAAGGTTGAAGTTGTAACCCCCGAAGAATACCAAGGCGACATTATGGGCGACTTGAACCGCCGCCGTGGTCAAATTCAGGGTATGGAAACCAAAGGCAATGTTTGCACAATCGATGCTTTCGTTCCCTTGGAAACCATGTTCGGTTATGCAACAGACGTTCGTTCGCTTTCCAGCGGCAGAGCTTCGTACTCTATGGAACCGAGCCACTTCGAACAAGTTCCGGCTGCAGTTCTAAAGCAGGTTGTTGAAGGCGCTTCGAAGAAGGCTGCAAGGTAATAATTTCAAAATAAAGAAAAGCTAAAAAATGGCACAAAGAATTAGAATAAAGTTGAAGGGCTATGATTTTCGTTCGGTAGACCAAAGCGCCGGCGACATAGTTGAAACAGCAAAACGTACGGGCGCGATGGTATCGGGTCCCGTACCGCTACCTACTCGCATCGAACGCTGGTCGGTTAACCGTTCGGCCCACGTCGACAAGAAGAGCATGGAGCAGTTTGAGCTTCGCACTCACAAAAGATTAATAGACATTATCGAACCTACTTCCAACACGGTAGACGAGCTTAAAAAGCTTAACTTGCCCGCTGGTGTAGACATCACAATTAACGTCTAGTATCTATTTATGGAATAACAAAAAGCCCCTTTTTAGGGGCTTTTTTTGTGCCTGCATATATTTTGCTGTAAATTATGCAAAGAACGCAAATAGGGCGTGTTTTTGCGCTATTTTAGAATGTGTTTGCCCGTACGCCAGCTTTGCTGTGCAAAAAGTTTGCAAAAATAATATTGTTTTGCAAAAAGGCGTTGTTTTGCCGTTGGTTTTTGGCAAACGCGCTTTTGTTATGTTTTTTTTAAACGGCTATTTTGCGCAAAAATTTTGCCAACATACCAAAAGGGCATTTTAGTATTTCTTTTTATAAATTTAGTTTTTGCTTGAAAAAAACGTTTGTTTTGCAAGCATAAACCATAGCTCTGCGGTGTCCGAAACTATTTAACCGCTTCTCCACCTTAATGAAATATTATACGGGAGCTCGACCAATGGCGGCGGCTGTCAGGCCGTCTTCGAACGGAAGGCAAAAACCGCTGTTGAAGCACCCACCTTGCAGTTGAAGGTAGATGCCAAGCAATCTAACAAGACGGCGCCAATGCAGAGCCTTATTATTTTGCAATGCCCGACAATAAAAATACCCCAGATATAATATGGATAGCGGCCGCCTATTTTGTTGAAGGCCTGCCCAACGCGGTTTGCGCGGGAATTGCAATGCTGTTTTACTCGTCTATGGGCGTGGGGCTAGGCTTGGCTTCGCTGATTACGTCGCTTATATATTTGCCGTGGTGCGTTAAAGCGTTGTGGGCGCCCGTTGTAGATACACATTCTACAAAGCGCAACTGGGTGCTAAAATGCGCGTTTGCAATGTTTGCAATTTTTGGGGCTTTGGCTTTGGCGTGTTTTAGCGAATTTTTTGTGGCCATAACGGCTTTGCTTTTTTGGATTTTGGCGTTTACTAGCGCCACCTACGACATCAGTGCCGACGGCTTTTACATTTTGGCGTTAAACACGCAAAAGCAGGCGTTTTATGTTGGGCTAAGAAGCGCGTTCTATAAAATTGCGGCGGTTTTTGCGCAGGGCGTTTTGGTTGGATTTGCGGGCATTTTAATTAGCCGTTTTAATTTTGAAAAACCGCAGGCCTGGGGCTGCGCTTTTGCGTTGTGCGGCGTTATAACGTTTTGTATGTGGGGAGCGATGCGCGCCTTTTTGCCGCAGGCAGAAAACGGCAAAATTTCGGCCAGGCAAAACAAAAGCATATTGTCGGTATTCGGCGAATTTTTCGGCAATCCCAACATTGTAAACATTTTGCTTTTTGTGCTTTTATACAGGTTTGCCGAGGCGCAGTTGGTAAATATTTCGCAACCTTTTTTGATTGCCGAAATTTCGGCGGGCGGGCTTGAGTTGCCGCTGGAAAACGTCGGGTTGCTATACGGCACAATAGGCACAATGTGCCTTTTTGCTGGTTCCATTTTGGGCGGAATGCTTATTGCAAAGTGCGGCTTGCGCAGCACCCTTTGGTATATGGCGTTGGCAATAAACCTGCCTAACATTGTATATTTAATTATGTCGGCAATGCCTGCGGTTTCGTCGTTGCAGGCAACTGCGTTTGTTTCGGCAGAGCAGTTCGGCTACGGCTTTGGCTTTGCGGGCTATATGGCGTTTCTTTTGCAGGCAGCCACGGGCAAAAACAAAACTTCGCAATACGCGCTGCTTACCGCCTTTATGGCAATAGGCTATATGCTGCCCGGCAACTTTGCGGGTTATTTGCAAGAGCTTTTTGGCTACAAAAACTTTTTTATTTGGATAATGCTTTGCACACTGGTTTCGTTTGCTTCGCTTATTCCAGCATACAAATATTTAAAAACTTTAAATTGCCAAAAATAGTTTTATGGGCGAAAAAATATTAGTTGCAATGTCGGGCGGCGTAGACAGCGCAGTTGCCGCGCTTTTGCTGAAGGAAGAGGGCTACGATATTTCGGCGGCCTATATGAAAACGTGGATGAACGAAGAGGGCATAGACGTTTTCGGCGACTGTCCGTGGCACGAAGACATTAAGTCGGCACAGGCGGTTTGCGACTTTTTGAAGATAGATTTCGAGGTTGTAGACTGCATTGAAGAATACCGCAAACAGATTGTAGAATACCTTGTAAACGGCTACAAATTCGGTCAAACGCCGAACCCCGACGTTATGTGCAACCGCAAAATGAAGTTCGGGTTTTTCCTAGACTACGCCTTAAAAAACGGATTTTCGAAGGTTGCAACGGGTCATTACGCGGGCATTGTAGACAATCCCGACAACTCGCGCGATATCGTTTGCGGCGAAGACCCCGGCAAAGACCAGTCGTACTTTTTGTCGATGATGACTCAGGCGCAAGTGCAAAAGGCCGAGATGCCCATAGGCGGAATTTTAAAAAGCCAAGTGCGCGAAATTGCGCGTTTAAACGGCCTGCCCAATGCGGATAAAAAAGACAGCCAAGGAATTTGTTTTTTGGGCAAAATAAAAATTCAGGATTTTTTGAAGTACCATATAAAGGAAAGCGCGGGCAACATTGTTAACGCCGACAATAAAATAGTTGGCAGGCACACGGGGCTTTTTAAATATACATTGGGCCAGCGCAAGGGCATAGGGGTTCCCTCTAACCGCGACAACAAAAGCTATGTGGTTGTTGCCAAAGATTTCGATACAAACACGCTGTATGTTGATTTCGACGACAATTTGCACTCGCCGCTTTTTGTAGACGAAGTTTTTGTAGAGGGCATTAACTGGATAAACAAACCCGTAGAACACGAGCGGCAACTGCAGGGACGCGTGCGCTATAGAGATGAAATGGTGAATATAAATTTCATTCCATTGCCGAACGGCAGGGCAAAAGTGCAGTTCGAGCAAACGCAAAGGGCTTTGGCGGCAGGTCAGGTTTTGGCTTTGTACGACAACAACGTTCTGCTTGGCGGCGCATTCTATTCGCGTTGACAATGTTTTGTAAAAATTGCTAGGCTTTGCGCGAAGTTTATGACAAAGTTTGCAATAAAGTTTATATTTATATTTTTTGCCATTTCGCTTTTCGGTGATTCCGAAAATAGCAAATTTAATTTTGCGGTGGTTGGCATGGACCACGGGCATATCTACGGGCAAACCGCCGGGCTTGAAAGGGCGGGGGCGTTTTGCAAATATGCCTACGACAAAGACCCAAAAAAACTAAAGGCATTTCTTAAAAAGTTCCCAAACGCAAAGGCTGCAAAAAGTTTAGACGAAATTTTGGCGGACAATTCCGTAAAGCTTGTGGCAAGCGCAATAGTGCCCGTGCAAAGAATAGACATTGCAAAACGCGTTATGGAAAGCGGCAGAGATTTTTTTGCCGACAAGCCCGCGGTTGTTTCGCTTGAGCAGCTAGATGCTGCAAAAGCCCTTGTGCGCAAAACGGGCAAAAAATATATTCCCTATTTCGGCGAAAGGTTCGAAAACGCATCGTGCACGGTTGCCGAAAATTTGGTAAAAAGCGGCGTTATAGGCAAAGTTGTTTGCATAAATATTTTAGCCCCGCACAACCTGAACATAAAAAGCCGTCCCGACTGGTTTTTCGAAAAAAAGAAATTCGGCGGAATTATAACCGACATAGGCGCGCACCAGTTTGACATATTCCTTACATATTCGGGCGCAAGTTCCGGCACGGTTAAATATGCAAGGGTTGAAAATTTTTCGCATAAAGAATACCCGCAGCTTGAGGATTTCGGTGAGGCGGTTTTGGTTATGGACAATTTAGTGTCGTGCTCGCTTAGGGTAGATTGGTTTTCGCCCGACAAGCTGGGAACTTGGGGCGATTCAAGAATTTTTATTGTGGGCGACAAAGGCTATATAGAGCTTCGCAACAACATAGACTTGTGCAAACCCCTTGCCAAGCAAAGCCTGTATTTGTGCGTTGGCGGCAAAGCTCCCGAATTGATAGATTGCTCGAAGCAAAAAAATCCATTCTTCGACAATTTAGTAGGAGATGTCCTTAACCGAACTGAAAACGCAATCACGCAAAAAGCCGCCTTTAAGGCCATGGAGCTTGCGTTAAAAGCCCAACAGCTTGCCGACGAAACAAGGGGCAAATAAATTTTGCAATGTAAATGGCGAAAATTGCGGAACGCAAAAACCCGAAATTGACGGACACAAAAAAATGCCGAAAGGAACAAACCCTTCGGCATTTTTTGTAAAGCAATATTGCTATATTACTTGCTAAGGCCTTCTGCAACTGCAACTGCAACCGCAACTGTAGCACCAACCATGGGGTTGTTGCCCATACCTATAAGACCCATCATTTCAACGTGTGCGGGAACCGACGAAGAACCTGCAAACTGCGCGTCGCCGTGCATTCTGCCCATAGTGTCGGTCATACCGTACGAAGCGGGACCAGCCGCAACGTTGTCGGGGTGCAAAGTTCTGCCTGTGCCGCCGCCGGAGGCTACAGAGAAGTATTTCTTGCCGTTTTCGATAGCCCACTTTTTGTATGTGCCTGCAACGGGGTGTTGGAATCTTGTAGGATTCGTAGAATTGCCCGTAATCGAAACGTCTACACCTTCGTGTATCATAATGGCAACACCTTCGGAAACATCGTCGGCACCATATACCTTAACCTTGGCTTTTTCGCCGTTGGAGAAGGGCTGTTCTTTTACGATGTTCAATTTGCCTGTCGAGTAGTCGTAGTCGGTTTCAACAAATGTAAAGCCGTTGATTCTCGAAATGATGTAGGCTGCGTCTTTGCCCAAGCCGTTAAGTATAACGCGCAGGGGTTCTTTTCTCACCTTGTTGGCTGTTCTTGCAATGCCTATTGCGCCTTCGGCTGCCGCAAACGATTCGTGGCCTGCCAAGAAGCAGAAGCATTTTGTTTCGTCTCTTAAAAGCATTGCGCCCAAATTGCCGTGGCCTAAGCCTACGTTTCTTTGGTCGGCAACAGAGCCGGGAATGCAGAATGCCTGCAAGCCTACGCCAATCATTTCGGCGGCTTTGTCGGCCTTGGCTGCATTTTGCTTAATTGCAATTGCAGCTCCCAATGTGTATGCCCAAACTGCGTTTTCGAAAGCTATGTTCTGAACGCCCTTAACAATGGCTTCTACATTAACGCCCTTGTCGAGGCAGATTTTCTTGGCGTCGTCGAAATCGGCAATGCCGTATTGCTGCATAACCTTTTCGATTTTGGCTATGCGTCTGTCGTATCCTTCAAATAATGTCTGACTCATATTATTCGACTCCTTATTCTTTGCGTGGGTCAATCTTCTTTACGGCTTCGTCAAATCTGCCGTAAGTACCGAGATTCTTTTCGAACGCCGTTTTAGGATCGGTTCCGTTGCGGATAGCTTCGAGCATTTTGCCCAAGCGTACGAATTTATAACCGATAATTTCGTCGTTGGCGTCTAGGCCTATTTCCAAAATGTAGCCTTCTGCCATTTCCAAATAGCGGGGGCCTTTAATTTTAGACGAGAACATTGTGCCTACCTGCGAACGCAAGCCCTTGCCCAAGTCTTCGAGACCTGCTCCGATGGGCAAACCGTCTTCCGAGAAAGCCGTTTGTGTTCTGCCGTAAACGATTTGGAGGAAAAGCTCTCTCATTGCAACGTTGATAGCGTCGCAAACCAAGTCGGTGTTCAAGGCTTCGAGAATTGTTTTGCCGGGGAGAACTTCCGATGCCATAGCGGCCGAGTGGGTCATACCCGAGCAGCCGATGGTTTCTACCAAGGCTTCTTCGATTACGCCTTTCTTTACGTTTAATGTAAGCTTGCAGCAGCCCTGTTGGGGAGCGCAGGCGCCAACGCCGTGCGTTAAACCGCTGATGTCGCTTATCTGGGTTGATTTAACCCACCTACCTTCTTCGGGTATGGGGGCGGGCGCATGTTTGGCACCTTTGGCCACATGGCACATTTGTTGAACTTCGTGCGAGCACTGATATGGACAACTCATAGTTTTTTATCTGTTTTAGGTTAATTAAAAAAAAGATATGTTTACTTTATAACATATTTCGAGTTCGTCAACTAAAACGAAAATAAAATTTAGCTACAAATTTGTTGAAATTTTGCTGTATGGCAGGGCAAAGTCGCGCCTAATTTTTATGTTGCATAAATTTTTGTTCTCTAAAGAATTTTCGGCTTATGCGAAAAATAGTATATATTTTGTCTTTGACTACTTTGCTTTCGGCTTCGTATGCCGCGGTAAAAACGCCCGCAATAGAAAAGCGATCGGGCGACCCCGAAATTTTAACGCTAGACGCCCGCATAGACTACGACGCCCCCGAAAAAACACCCGAGCAAAAAGAGGCCGAGCAGTTGCGCAAGCTTATAATGGCGG
>SAMEA104315426__coassemble_978_pt1 | contig 11524 bp, 7 predicted proteins | sample SAMEA104315426__metabat2_low_PE_002 | metagenome-assembled genome bin SAMEA104315426 (sample SAMEA104315426) | gut metagenome | biome: Monkey gut; feature: monkey-associated habitat; material: faeces | place: China | collected 2013
CTATTTCCTCGTCGATGGAAGACCCCATTGCGCTGTTGCCGATATTGGTGTTTATTTTAACCAAAAAGTTGCGGCCTATAATTGCGGGTTCTAGCTCTGTATGGTTTATATTTGCGGGAATAATTGCCCTGCCGCACGCAACCTGTTGCCTTACAAATTCGGGGGTTATTTCTTCGGGAATGCTTGCCCCAAGCGAATTTCCCTTGTGCTGTATGTATAGCGAATTTCTGGGCGCGTTTGGCGACATTTTGCCCGACAAATTGTTCTGCAAAAGCATATTTTCGCGCAGGGCAACATACTCCATTTCGGGGGTTATTATGCCCTGTTTTGCGTAGTGCATTTGCGTGGGGCGCGCATTTGGCTTTGCAACAAAAATCTTTTCTTTGCCGAATGGATTGTTGCTTGTCTGAAATTCCCTTTCCTTGCAAACAACATCGTTGCGGGCAAGCACCCAGTCTTTCCTAAGCTTTGGCAGCCCTTTTTTTACGTCTCCTTCAAAGGCGGGGTTTGCCCACTCGCCAGCGGTGTCGTATATTCTAACAGGTTCGTTCTTTGTGCCCCTGCCGTTTTCGTCGAGGGTATCCGAAAGCAAAACTTCGCATAGACCCACTTTTACGCCGTTTCTTTCCATATAAATTCTACGGCGCGCGGGATTGTCTAAAAAAAGCTTCTTAATATCCATATTGGTTTTGTATTGAACACAAGTGTGAAAATTTTCGCAACGTTTTTCGTTAAAGTATGTTTTCCATTATATTTTTCTTAAGCTCTTCAATCCTTTCGCGGGTTAGAATGGCGCCGTCGGAACTGTGAATATGGAAGTTATCGAACGCCATTCTGTGGTCGGTATTTACCATTGCATACGAAATGCTAAAGCCCGACTGAGAGATTATGCGCGCCCCCCTCGAAAGCAAGCCCGTGCTGTCGGGCGCTTCGATTATAAGTATGGCGTTTTTTTCGCCGTCTTTGTGCGAAATTTTCACAACGGGTTTTATGCGGCGGCCTCCCCTTTTTATGTTGAAATTTCTAAGCGAGCTTATTTCGTCGAACAGGTCTTCGCCGCTTAATGCGCGCGACAGGGCCTTGTCGAACACCATTTTTGCCGCGTCGCTTTGCACAAAGCCGCCGTCGGGACCCGTTACAAAGAACGAGTCCATTGTAATGCCGTCCGACCTAATCAAAATTCGGCAGCTTAATATGCTTAAATTTGCGTATGCAAATGCGCTTACATAGCGGTAGAAAAGCCAAGGCTTGTCCCTGAATACGATGGAGGCTACGCTTACGCTTCGGTTTGGGTCGTCCCTCCACTCTATTACGGGCGAATTTAAGTCGCCTGTCGCCTCTTTTGCCTCTAAAGTTTCTATCATCTTTAGGTGCATAAGCAAATCGTCTTTGCCGTGAAACAAAAAGTAGTTTTCGGGCAGCATTGCCATGCACTTGTTTAGCTCGTCTTCGCCGCCCAAATATTCGCCGCCAGTTAAGACGTCTTTGTAGGCCGATTTTTTCCTGTTCTCGTAAAATTCGCGAACGTGCTGCTCGTCGTTTGCCAGCTGCATTAAGGTACCGTAATAAAGCCCCTCGTGCAAAGACTCCTTATACGAATTCCACAAGTCGGGCGAAGTGGCTTTAGAATCGCAAAATGTGGCAATAAATAAATAGCGCAGCTTTTCCTCGCTTTGTATGGCAGCGGCAAATTCCTCGGTTGTTCTGCCGTTTTCTATGTCGTGCGTCTGCCAAACTCTGGCAAAATCCAAATGGTGCTCTATTATGAAAAGCACAAGCTCTTTGTCGCTTTCGGGCACGCCCAAACGCTCCATTGCAATGGCCGCCGAAAGCAGACCGTTTTTCGAGTGGTTGCGTATGCCGTAGGCCTTGCCTATGTCGTGCAGCAAAAGCATAAGGTATAACAGCGACGGGTTTTGCAATTCGGTACAAACCTTGTGGTATATGCCGTAGGTGCCGTCGCTAACCGAGGCCGAAAAAACTTTGTCGAGCTGGAATATGCAGTTTAAAGTGTGTATGTCGGCGGTGTATCTGTGGTATATTTCGTGCTGAACCAAACAGGTAAGCTTGCCGAATTCGGGAATGAACTTACCCAAAACGCCGTGGTAGTACATCAAAAACAGATATTCGCCGACATAGCCCGTTGCCGATATTATCTCCATAAATGCGTCGCAGGCGTCGCGGTCGAAACGAAGCTTGCCGTCTATTAACCCGAGCGAGTCTTTTATTAAAAGCTCTAGCCTTTCGCCAAGCGGAGCTGCATATTTTTGCGCATACCTAAAAACCTTTATCAAACGCGCAGGCTGGTGCTTAAACACGCTTTTATGAGCATATTCCAAAACGCCGTTTTTTATAACAAAGCCGTCTATCTTCAGCTTCGACACCGGCGAAGGCGGAATGTAGCGCATTTCGTTCGGAGCAAGAATGTCTGGCGGCAGCGCAATGCGCAGACGCTTTCGCGAGGCTTTCGAAACCGCGTCTATGTCTCTAAACGAAAAGTATACTTTGCGCATAAAAGTTTCGTCGGCCGAATTGGAATTTTCAGACGAAAAGCCCAAGGCCTTTGCAACCGAAACTTGCGAAGCTAAATCTAGAACGTCGTTTTCCCTTTTCGCCTCGTAGTGCATTTGGTTGCGCACCCTAAGCAGGAACTTTTGCGCTCGCCTTACATGCGCGTATTCCGACGGCTTTAGGTAACCTTTTTTTGCAAGCGCAAAAGCCGTGCGCACCTTGAATTTTAGCATGCCAATCCAAAGCATTGTCTGGTAATCGCGCAAGGCGCCTATGCCGTTTTTTATGTTCGGCTCTTGGTAAAAGGGCGTCCATTCGTACTTTTTGTGGCGCACTTTTTTTAGCCTAAGCAAACCCGTTATAAACTCGTTGCGCGTTTTCGAAAACAAATTCCATAACGCCCTTTCCAATCTGCCAAAAAGTCGCTTGCTGCCGCAAATAAGGCGTGCGTCTAAAAGCGATACCTTTATAAGAATTTCGTTAGATGCGTCTTCAACGCTTTCGGCAACGGTTCGGCTAGAGTGCCCCAATTTAAGTTTGCCGTTCCACAAGCCATACATAATTTCGTCTACAACCGCCTTTTTAAATTCGGCGATTTTTTCGAAAGGCTCGTCGCCGTAAATAAAGGTTATGTCTATGTCGCTTTCGGGGCAAAGCTCGGCGCGACCGTAGCCGCCAAGGGCAACTATTGCCAAATTGTTTTCGGCATATTTTGCAAAGTCGGGGTGCTTTTCGCAGAATTTTTCGTATAGGGCAAAAACCAAGTTATCTACCGCGCGCGAATTTGCAGAACAAACCGCAATTCCCGACGCGCCCGATTCGTGCGCCTTTTTTATGGCGTCTCTGGCGGTTTTTAAATATTCCAAAACCGTATCCGAATCGGAATCGTTTTTAAAAGAGATTTTTGCCAGCGAATCCACATAGGCTAGCAACTCGTTCTCTGAAGGGCTTTTTCGCATACTTGTGCTTATGAGAGCATAGCTTTGCGTTTTTCTCAATATAAAAACGCAAGCGGGCATTTTACGCCAAACTTAGCCGCAAAAAAATTCGACAAAACAATATTTTAAACTTTACTAAGCGCGCAAAAAGGTGTGGTATATAGCGAAAATTCTGTGCGGGCGTAGCTCAATTGGCAGAGCGCGAGCTTCCCAAGCTTGAGGTTATGGGTTCGACCCCCACCGCCCGCTCCACTTTAACAAAATTTTAACCCCCTAAGCCCGCTTCAATAAAGAAAATGATGCGGGTTTTTGCTTTTCGTGGCATTGTGCAAAGTTGCCATAGAAGACGCAATAAACCAAAAATACAATGCTTTGATATTATTTAATGATTATTATGCATAATTTTACAAAAAAGCATTCATCATTTTAAAGATTTAATTCCCGAAATATGTATATATTTTAGGATTTGAATCCGTAAATAAACAAATTTTCGAGCATTTGGATTGAAATGCTTGTTTGATTTTTGCCTACAACGCGAACGCTGGGATTGTTTTGACTGCGTCTTTGATTAGGATTGAGTCGGGATAGAGGCTTACTAGGGAACCTGTGCCGACTGGGGTTTTGATGTCGGCGAGTTTATTGAAGTGTTTTACGTCCGACTTTGATACGGTAGCCGCCTTTTTAAACTCCACGGGATAGATTTTTCCGTTGCGCTCTATTACGAGGTCGATTTCGTTTTTATCCTTATCGCGATAATAGTAAAAATTGGGAATTTCTCCCGCGTTTACATAGCTTTTAAGAATTTCCGCAACGCACCACGACTCGAAAAATGCGCCAGCCATTGCGCCGTTCATCAGAACTTCGGATGAAGTCCAGCCTGTCAAAAATGCGGCAAGCCCCGTATCGAGCATATGCAGCTTCGGCGTCGAAACCATATTGCGGGTTTTGTTGTGCGAATATGGATATAGCAGTTTTACGATGCCAGAAGTCTCCAAAATACTTAGATAGCCTTTTGCCGTCGGCTGCGAGATATCGGCGTCGCGGGCAAGGCTTGAATAGTTCAGCATTTGCCCCGTGCGAGCGGCAACCGCGCGGAGAAAATCGTAGAACTTGTGCTCGTCGGCAACCTGCGTTAAAGCGCGGACATCGCGCATAAGGTAGGTTTGTATATACGACTGAAAGAACGCCGACCAAACATTCGTATCGGGATTTGCCGTTGCAATTTCGGGATATGCCCCGCGCCAAATTCTCGAAAACACTTCGATTGGCGATTTTGCAGGAACACTCGGAAACTGGTTATCGGGCAAAAACGGTTGCGATTTACGTCCGTCAAGTTCGGCGTTAGAAAGCCCGTAAAGATTCAATATACCGACACGCCCCGCGAGCGTCTCAGATACGCCCTTCATCAAATGGAATTGCTGCGAACCAGTAAGCCAAAACATTCCTTTTGCCTTTTCGGGCGAAGTTTGGCGGGCTTCGTCAACGACAGCCTTGATATACGGCAAAAGCTCGGGGACGTTTTGGATTTCGTCAAATATCACTGGGGCAGGATTATTGGCAAGAAATAGCCGCGGGTCTTCGCGAGCCTGTTTTTGAACGTCAAGAGGGTCTAGCGAAACATATTTGCGATTAGGTTCTGCAACCTTGCGTAAGAAAGTGCTTTTCCCTACCTGTCGTGCCCCGATTACCAGCACGATGGGGAAAAACGAACTAACGCGCTCGAAAGCCTCCTTAATATTGCGTTCGACAAACATAAAACCTCCTACAATTCAAAATCTAATTTTAAATTATCGTCAATTTTAAACTATCGTCAAGCCAAATTTCCTACAATTCAAAATTGGATTTTGAATTGTAGGAAATCTATAAAAGCTGCTTTTGCTGTACTAGCAAAATTTTTAAGAGAAAACAAAAGCAAATCTTTTCCCAAAACTAGCAAAAATATTTGCCGGTTATTTGGTGGGGTACGAGTTCTAAAACTGCGGTGCCTTTTAGCATATTTAGCGGGAATTCGCGGCCTAAAAGCTGCGGAGTATATTTGCCTACTATTGCAGAAAGAATTTCGCGCTTTTTATCCAAGTCTTGAACGAAATTTACTTTGCCTTGAATTGTTATGCTTTCGTACTTTGTGTTGGTATCGCAGGGATTTTCGTTAGGGTCAAACAAAAGCTTGTCCATTTCGTAAACATTAAAGCACACGTTTTGGTTGGCTTTTAAATTCGAAATTTTTTGACCCGCAGGCAAACCGTGAAAATAAACCGCGCCGTCTTTGCGCACAAAGTGAATGGGAGTAATATAGGGAGTGCCGTCTGCATTTATTGTCGCCAATGTTCCCGTTTTTGCGCGCGCTAAAAGGCTTTCAATCTCTTTTGTAGCCATTTGGTGGTTCAACATTCTGCCTTGCATTGTGTTCCTTTTTTTCGGTTTGCTCTATTGTGGGTATCCGGCAAATGCTGCAAAAAAACGTTTTTTGGCGCAAGAACTTTTTTAAATTCGGCAAAACCAAGCGCAAAAAAGAGGAAGACTTTGTTTGCCTTCCCCTACATGCTTTTTTTAGTGCTTCTTTTTTTCTGTCTTTGAATACCTTTGTTGGCGGAAACGGAATTCTAGACCTAAGCACAATTACCGCCTTTTTGTTTCTTTGTTTTGCGCTCATAAAAATTCTATGCGGTATGCAATATTGCGCACTGCGCTTTGTCAAGCGGCAAAAAATTATGCAGAATATGCTGGAATGTCTTCCGGCAAAATCATTGCCAATTTGCTTACGGTTAGCATTCCTTGTTGAGACAATCTTGTAGACTGCAACTCTATTGTTTTGTCGAAAATATTTCTTGCAAAGCGGCCGTTGCCAAAACCCTGAGTTTTGTGCGCAACCGCATTCGAAAACAGGTTTAGCAGGGCTTCTTCTGCGGCAGGCTCTAGCATATAATCAAATTTCTTTGCGCTAAGTTTAAAAACATCTAGCAACTCTTGCGCGCTGTAGTCGGGGAAATCAATATATCTATTAAATCTCGAGCGCAAGCCGGGGTTTGAATTTATAACGTCTTGCATTTCCTTTGAATAGCCCGCCAAAATTACAACCAAGCGGTCTTTTTCGTCTTCCATTCTTTTTAGAAGAGTTGCAATAGCTTCGCGGCCGTAGTCTTCGCGACTATTGTTAAACAAAGTATACGCTTCATCTATAAACAGCACGCCGTCTAAAGCTTCGTCTATTATTTCGTTTGTCTTTACCGCCGTTTGCCCGACATATTCTGCAACCAACCCCGAGCGGTCGGTTTCAATTAAATGCCCCTTTTCCAATATGCCAAGCTCGCGATAAATTTCGGCAACGATTCTTGCAACTGTTGTTTTTCCGGTTCCGGGGTTGCCCGTAAACACGCAATGGTACGACGGCACCGAAACCCTAAGCCCGTTCTTTTTTCTGTATTGCTGAATCTTTATTAAATTTGCCAATTTGGCTATTTCGCTTTTAACGTTCGACAACCCCACCAAAGCATTTAGCTCTTCCATAGGGCTTGCTTTGTTGCAGCCACTTGGCAACTTGGGCGAAGTACTTGGCTTTGCCTCTTTTAAGTTGCATTCTTTTTGGGCGTCTTTTACCGCCCTTACAATTCCGTCTTTTAGCAAAGCTTCAAAATCTTGCATAGAGCAAACTTTTTTGGGATTGTTTTCCTCGCATATTTCGGGGGTTTCTTCGCGCTTTTTTGTCTGCCCTAAATCCATTATTTTATCCAGCCACTTGCTTTCCTTGTCGGAAACAACGCCGTTGCTTTTTGCGATTAAAGAAGTGTATCTGTATAGCAATATATGATATTGAAAACTGTTGTCTAAATTATAGTTGCCCATCAATTTGCCAAGAAGGAAACTTTCTTTAGGTTCGGGTATTTTAAGCAGCTGACGAAGCATATTTTCGGCGCTGGCGGCCAAGCGGCAGCAACAATTGTCGAACTGCTCGTACGAGGCGTCTTTGCCCATAAAATTGCACAGCATAAGCAAAAGCCCCGCGCCTTCGCGCGTATTTAAGTTCAGTTTGTGTCCCGAATTTATCAGGCATCTTGCAGCGTCAATTAAAATCAGCATTTTCACTTTTCCGGCAAACGAATCGGGGTTTAGATTGCCCAATTTTAAGCCGTTAACCGAAATCTGAACATTGCTTAAATTGTCGGTATACTCCAAAAATTTAATGTCGTTTCCAAGTTTTTCGGCAAAGCGCGAAATCTCCAAAATTTGTGCGCTTAAATCGTTGTAATAGTCTTTTGGCAAAGAACAGCCTTTTATTGAGCATGCCGCCTGCGGCGTTTCGGGCGTTTGCGCGCCGTTGGCTTTGGGCTGCACATTTGCAATATATGCAATAATTGCCGTAATACCCATTACCACCACAACAGTGCCGAATATTGGCGATATTGCGAACGAAAGACCCAAAATAAAAACTACCGCAAATATTATCAACCAACCCAAACACCCCTCGGCTTCCTGATTTTCGTTAATCTGCGACATTGTTTTTTACAGTTTAAGGCAAACGCCGTTTTGTTTAGTATTTATTTAAAATCCCGTTAAGAGCAAAGTTTTTATGCAAACTTTTGCAAGATTCTTTCTATTACTGCAACATACTATGCATAAGAATTTTCATATTTCAATTTTATTTTAAACCGTGCGCAAAATCTACAAAAAAGCCTTTCCAAAAAAAACGGAAAGGCTCTTTTTATATCCTATTGCCGCATTGGGCGGGCTGATTATCTTCTTTTGCGGTAAATTGCCAAAGCCAGCGCAAATGCGCCGAATATTGCAGCCCAAGTAGAAGGTTCGGGCACCGACGATGTTGAAAGCCAAAAACCGTTTGTGCCGTCTATATAGTTGCCTGCAACCAAATACAACTTGTCTTTCGAATATTCGTTGCCCGCTGCATCGGAAAGCGAAACGGTTGTAATATCTTCCCAACCCGTAATATCCTTAAAGAAAATGCTTTGTTCTACAAAGTCGTTTATGTTAAGCGTTATTTTTCCCGCCGTATACGAGGAAAGGTCTAGACCGTTAAAATATAAGTGCGCCCCGTCGGCAACCGTAATCGTCAACGTTGTGTTGCTAGACCTGTTAAAATAAAGCTTGTCGAATTTGTTGTCGGCCAAAACGTTTAAAGTGGCATTTGCCGCACTTAACGCCTCGGCTCTAACGGTAAGGCTTACAAGCGCGCCGTTGTTGCTTATGGCGTTCTTTGCGCCTATGGTCAATTCGCACTTATCCTTTAAGTCTGCCGTTGCGTTGGTTTTTGTAATATTGATTTTGGCGTTGTCTAAAATCGTAAAGTCGGAATTGTTATTAAGCTCTAAAATGCCCGTCGAATTTATTGCGCCGCTGCCGCTAATTTGCGAACCCTTGCCCGTAAAAGAAACCGAGCTTTTCGAATTAAGCGTGCCTGTAATTAAAACTTGGTTAAGATATAAATTTGTGCTGTTGTAGTTAAATGTGCCGTTTACATTAAGCTGCGAGCCGTAGGCTGTCATATACAAAATGCCGTTTACCGTTAGCGTAGAACCTTCGTCTACCGTCATGGCGGTGTTTGTTTTAAAGGTGCTGCTTTTTACGTTGTATACAACATTCGAATTATTTGTAACCCAAATTGCGGGAGGCAACGGGCTTGCCCAGTTCGTTTTAGCGGTAAAATCGGTACCTTCTACAACTGCGTTTGTTTTAAAATGCAAACCGTAGTCGCCAAGATTGTCGGAGCCTGCAAAAGTCAATTCGCCAAGGTCTACCTTTGCAACGGCGTTTGAACTTGCCGAATTTACAAATTCAATTTGCGAATTGCCCGTTAGCGTCATAGAGCCTGTGTTTACAAAGGCTTCGTATTCGCCCGAGGCTGCCTGATTTATATCTATAATGGTTTTGCCTTCGCCAATATTCCAGCTAGAGGGATTGCCTGCTGTTTTTAGCGAACCAATTGTGTTGCCGTTGCCGAAAAAGAAAGCTTCGTCGGAAGGAGCCTCGGAATTCGGGTTTAAAACTACGTCTAAATTCGAGCCTTCCGCCTTAATTTCGGTTGCCGAAGAGCTATCTTGGCCGCCGAATATATTTGTTGCTTCTTGCGCCAAAGCCGCCTGAGCAAACAAACCTAAGGCCGCAAAAGCAATGTAAAACTTGTTGTTAATTTTCATATCTTAAATTCTTGCCGGTATCTATATACCAATTAATACATTTTTTAAAGAAGCTACGCTAAAGCCTTAATTTTTCAATAAAATAATATTTAGCAAAACAAATTTTGCCCAATCGCAAAAACTTATTACACTAAACACCAATATGTTGCAACAAAAACATATGTTTTATTTTAAAAATATACCCTTTGGCAAGCATTGACTATTTTGCCAAAGAATATAGATTTTGCGCAAAAATTTTCTCTTATGCACGATATTTGGAACCCGTGGCACGGCTGCACCAAAAAAAGCGAAGGGTGCGCCAACTGCTACATGTATTTTTTAGACAGGCTACGCAATATAAATTCTACGCAGGTTTTTAAGGTAAAAAACAATTTCGACTACCCATTGCAGCGCAACGCCAAGGGCGAATATAAAGTTAAAAGCGGCGAAACAATTAGAGTTTGTATGACATCGGACTTCTTTATTGAACAGGCCGACCCTTGGCGCGACCAAGCTTGGGAAATTATATACAGCCGCCCCGACGTGATTTTTTACCTGCTTACAAAACGCCCCGAGCTGGTTGAAAAGCGTTTGCCGAAAAACTGGAACGAAGGCTACGAAAACGTGTTTTTTAATGTTACCGCCGAAAACCAAACCCGCGCCGACGAGCGTTTGCCGATTTTGCTGGAACTGCCCTTCAAGCACAAGGGCGTTATGGTTGCCCCCTTTATAGGCGAAGTTTCGCTTGCAAAATATCTTGAAAGCCGCGTTATAGAACGCGTTGTTGCAGGCGGCGAAAATTACGACGGCTCGCGCGTGTTAAAATGCGAATGGGTTGAAAAACTGTATAACGAATGCGTGGCTGCCGACACAACTTTTTGCCTTATGGAAACCGGAACACGTTTCGAAAGAAACGGCAAAATATACAATTTACCCGACAAGAAACTGCAAAGCCTAATGGCGTATAAATCGGGCTTTTACTACGAAGGCAGAAAGTTCCAATACAACCTAAAAAAGCCAATGCACCAAGCGGAATTTGCATTCGAAAACACAGAGAACTACACTCCCTATTTCGGCGAACAATGCAAAGAATGCGCAAGCCGCCCCATATGCAACGGCTGCTCTAAATGCGGCAAATGCGGCTTAAAATTTTAGGAATTACCTTACCTTGCAAAAGTGCAAAAAAGAGCCTTTCGGGGGTACCGAAAGGCTCTTGAATTATCGTAACAAACTTAACTACTTTCTTCTGCGATAAATTGCCAAAGCCAATGCCAATGCACCGAATATTGCAGCCCAAGTTGAAGGTTCGGGCACTTGCGAGATTGCGTACGAGCTAAAGCCGTCTACAACAATGCTTGCAAATTCGTCGGCGTAGTCGATAACCGTGTCGAGTTTTGTCCAGTTGCCGTCTTTGCCCTTGTGCCATGCAACAAGCTGGCTTGCATCTTCAAGCGCGCCTACATAGGCCGCAAATACAACGCTATAGTCGTTGCCGTTGTCGGTTAAATCAACATCGAATGCGGCAAGAACATTGCCTTGTATTCCGCTTAAGTTGGTAGATTCGCTTATATTGTTCAATGTAAGGGCGTTTTCGCCCAAGTTTGAAACGTCGAAATCCAACGCAAGCTTGCCGGCAAGATTTACGCTTTGAACGTCGCTTGCACCCGTGCCTATTGTAATTGCCGAAGATTCGAACGTTGCGCTTTTGCCCGCGGTAAATGTGTTGCCATCAACCATACCGCCGAACGCCTTAAGAGCACCCGAACCGGAATAGTTGTTAAGGGTAAATGTTGCGCCGTCTGCCAACGAACCGCGCTTAAGCGAAAGTGTGCCGTTGTTTACAACGGTAGAATTTGCCAAAGCGTTGTTGCCCAAAGCTACGCCGAGGGTTGCGGCAGCCGCAATGTTTACCGATTTTGCACCCAAGCCGTTGTTTGCCGACATTGT
>SAMEA104315426__coassemble_988_pt1 | contig 11410 bp, 11 predicted proteins | sample SAMEA104315426__metabat2_low_PE_002 | metagenome-assembled genome bin SAMEA104315426 (sample SAMEA104315426) | gut metagenome | biome: Monkey gut; feature: monkey-associated habitat; material: faeces | place: China | collected 2013
GCACAAAGGGCAAGCGTTTTGCGTTGCCCCACTCTACTGTTATGATTCACCAGCCCTCGGGCGGTGCTGGCGGCCAGGCTTCGGACATAACAATTATGGCAAACGAAATTTTGCGTTGGAGAAAAACCATTAACGAAATCTTGGCCGAAAACACCGGAAAATCGGTTGCCCAGCTTGAAAAAGACTCGGACAGAGACTTTTTTATGAGCGCCGACGACGCCTGCAAATACGGCATAATCGACAAGGTTATTCAGCCAAATAAACGCTAAATGGACAAAAAAAGTCCCGACATAAAAGACATTAGGTGCAGCTTTTGCGGCAGACCCGCCGACCAGGTAAAAAATATGGTGCGCGGGGCTAACAAGGCCTTTATATGCTCCGACTGCGTCGCGGCTTTAAGCGATATGTTCAAGCTTAAAGACAACCCTGCGCTAAACCAGGGTCCATCGCCTTTAGACGACAAAAACTTTAAGCTGCCTACGCCTTCGCAAATGAAGGCAAAGTTAGACGAATACGTTGTTGGCCAAGACGACGCAAAGCGCGTGCTTAGCGTTGCCGTATACAACCACTACAAGCGCATCAGAAACATCGATTCTAACAGCCAGCTTTTAAAAGATTTAAAAGACGTTGAAGTTGAAAAAAGCAACATTTTGCTTGTGGGCCCAACTGGCTCGGGCAAAACCTATTTGGCAAGAACTTTGGCAAAGATGCTTAATGTGCCATTTGCCATTGCCGATGCCACAAACGTTACCGAAGCAGGCTATGTTGGCGAAGATGTAGAAAACATTGTGCTAAACCTTTTAAGAGCCGCAAATTTCGACATAGAAAAAGCCCAGCGCGGCATAATTTATGTAGACGAAATCGACAAAATTGCCCGTAAGATGGAAAATGTTTCGATTACGCGAGATGTTGGAGGCGAAGGCGTGCAACAGGCACTGCTTAAGATTTTGGAAGGCTCGGTTTGCAACATTCCGCCCAAAGGCGGCCGCAAGCACCCCGACCAAGAATACATTAGGGTAGACACCCGCAACATTCTCTTCATATGCGGCGGCGCGTTTGTTGGACTTAAAGACATTGTCGACAGACGCACAAAAAATTCGTCGATGGGCTTTTCGCAGGAAAGCGAAAACGACAGCGCAAACGGCGAATTGTTGTCGTCGCAAATACAGCCCGAAGACCTTGTAAAATTCGGCTTTATACCCGAATTTATAGGCAGGCTTCCCGTTGTTTGCGCGTTAAACGAGCTTAAAAAGGCCGATTTGGTAAACATTTTAACATCTACAAAAAACTCGCTTATTAAGCAGTATAAAAAATTGTTTGCCTACGACGGCATTAAGCTTGAGTTTACCGACAAGGCCATAAACGACATAGCCGAAAAGGCAATTGAACTTAAAACGGGGGCTCGCGGCCTGCGCTCTATAATGGAGTCGGCAATGCTAAAATACGCCTACGAAATTCCCGATATGAAGAAAAAGCCAGAAACAATTACAATAGACAAACTTTAAACCGCAAAAAAACTCCGAAGAAAAACACTTCGGAGTTTTTTTATCGCCTAAAAATTTTATGGGCAAAATGCCTTTATCGGCTTCGGTCGGCAGAAACAATATATAGCCTGTTTATAAGCAGCGAAACCGCATACGACAATACCGCCGCAACAACGCCCGCCGCAGACGCCAAACAATCCAAATAAAGCATACACATCGACAAATTATACGAAGTTGCCTTCGGGAACAAAAACATTGAATACGCGCCTATAGAAAGCGAAAACAGAGCAAAAAACCACCATAGCAAAATCAATATAAGCATTTCGGCGGAAAACTGTCTATGCCTGCGCTCGCAGCCGATTTTTATGCAATACACAACGCTGTAGCACGGCAGCAATATATTGAAAAACGGAATAAAAAAGCTATACCCTAAAAATGAGGCACTAAACTGCGTTGTAAGCAGCGTTCGCTTTGTTTTTGCAACTTTTGCAACCGTTGTCAAATAGCGCGAAAACATAAAAACAGCCGAAATCGTAAAAAAGAAAATCGCATAGCCTACATACTTTTTCATTTCGGTTGCGCACTGAAAATCTATAAAAATATCGTCTACCTTTAGGTTTTTTGCAATGTTTAGGCCTTCAACGTAATCCGCAATTTTTAAAGTGTAGAACACAAAAGCTACAATAAGGCATATCAGCACATACACCAACGCCCTAAACGATGTAGAATGCTTTTCTATTAAAAGCTCGCGTCTGGATTTTTCGCTAAAATTTAAAATGCGCAAATCCCTGCATTCCGAAATCGAAAGCGGCTTTGCCATTCCGTTTTTCCACACCTTTGTTTGGCCGCCTAAAGTGCCGTGTTTAAACAGCAAAACAAGGCCGTCGGTTGTAAGCGGGCCTTTTTTATTACCGTTTTCGTCTATGTAAAACCACATATTTTTAAAATCTTATAAATGCTATTTGCCTATGCAAAACTTCGAAAATATCTTGTCTAAAATTTCTTCGCAGTCAACCTTGCCTACAATTTCGCCCAAGTTTTCAAGCGCGTTTCTTATTTCGCTGGCGGCAAGCTCGGCCGGCATATCGCTTAAAATAAGCTTTTTTGCCGCCCCAAGCGAGTTTATTGCAAATTCCATATTTTGCGCGTTCTTTGCGCTTACAAGAATGTCGTCGTTTTGCGGAACTATGTATTTTTCGGCAACGAAGGCCAAAATTGCATCTCTTAGCGTTTGCGCCGCATGCAAGGCGTCTTTGCACGAAATTTCAACGCGCTTTACGCCGTCTAAAAGTTGCATTGCTTCGTCGTTTTGGGGCAAGTCTCTTTTATTTAAAACAAGCAGTGTATTGTTTTGCCCTACAAGGTTTTTATACTCGCAAATGTCGGGCTTTTGCGAAGAGTCTACAACCAGCAAAATCATATCGGCGGCTTTGGCGGCTTCCTTTGCGCGCTCTACGCCCATTTTTTCGATTTTGTCTGCCGAATCTCTAAGGCCTGCGGTGTCGGTTATGTTAAATAGATAGTCGCCAATATTAAGCTTTTCGCTTATAAAGTCGCGCGTTGTTCCCGCAATGTCGCTTACTATTGCCCTTTCAGACCCTAGCAGCAAATTCAGCAACGAAGATTTGCCCGCATTCGGCTCGCCTATAATCGCCAAATTTATGCCGTTGTGCACCGCCTTTGTGTACTTCGAATTTGCCACCATATTGGAAAGTTTCAGGCAAATATCGTCTATAAGGGCAACTATTCTGTTTTTGTCCTCTTCGGGAAGGTTGTCTTCGGGGAAATCTATGTAGGCTTCAACCAAAGCGCACACGTTTATCAGCGAATCGGTATAGTCGTTTATGCGCTTGCCAAGTTCGCCTGCAAGCTGCTTTTGCGATGCCGTAAGCGCCGCTTGGCTTCGCGCCGAAATCGAAAGCGAAACGGCCTGCGCCTGCGACAAATCAAGCTTTTTGTTTAAAAACGCCCTGCGGGTAAATTCGCCGTGGTCAGCCATACGGCAGCCTTTTTTTACAAGGTCGTCTAACAGCTTTTGAACAATAAAGGGGTTGCCGTGCGAAAAAATTTCCAAGCAGTCTTCGCCCGTATACGAGGCTGGGGCTTTAAAGTATACATACAAAACGCTGTCTACCGTTTTTTGCGAAATGTCTTTGTAGTTGCCCAGGCACGCAATTCTAGGCTGCGCCGTTTTGCCGAAAGATTTTTCGACAATCTCTTTGCACAAGGGCCCCGAAAGCCTTATGCCCGCTATTGCGCTTTCGCCCGTAGGGGTAGACGGCGCGCAAATTGTATCGTTAAAACCGCTCATTTTTCTTTTTTAGAATACTTTATGTATAATAATCCGAGCAATGTCGAAACAATAAAAACAATGCCGGCCGCCGTGAACGAATTTATGTATACGCTAAGTTTTGTTGTCCCCGTTTGCGCGGCAAAATCTATATTTTGCGCCTTTTGCCAATCGTTTAGGCGTCCGTAAAAATGCGCAAAGGCAAAAAGCCCGCCAATAGACGCCAAAAATAGCCCGGTAATAAGCACCGTTAGTTTTTGCATTTTCGACATATCAATAGCCCCTCTTTTTTATTGCCTTTTTCAAAAGCCCCAAATCAAGAACATCGCCGCTTTTTATGCCGTGCTTGGCAAAAAAACCCGCATTTGCCTCTATGCAATACAGCACATTGTCGGACGCCGACTGCACCGAATCTAGATTGTGCGGATATAACGGCCTTACTTCAAGCAAAACGCCATTTGCGTCAAAAAACGCCAAATCCAGCGGTATGCTTGTGTTTTTCATCCAAAAAGACATTCTTTGCGGCGCAAAATATACAAACACCATTGCCTGATTTTCGCCCAGTGCCTGCCTATACATAAGCCCCCTTGCCTTTTCGCTTTCGCTTGCGGCAATTTGCGCGGTAAAGACCGTATCGGCAATTTTCATATCAAAATAGTCGGCAAACGCAGCCGTTTGATTTGCCGATTTTTCGGCGCATGCGGTAAAAAGCAAAGCCGCAAATATTGTTGCAAAAAATTTATACATTTAATGATTTATGTTGCCCGACAAAAAAAAGCGTGCAACACTTTTTTTACAATATGAAAAGAGAAATTTTGTTGTATGCAAACAGCGACTCGAGTTCCGATATGCTGTATTTTGCCCAAAGCTGTATACCCGACGACTTTTTTGCCTTCACCCAAAACGGCGAGCGTTGCGCAATTTTAAGCCCGCTTGAAATAGGCAGAGCAAGAAAGGAGTCGGCATTTTCGCGCATATACGAATACGCCGACGAGCGCGAAATTTTCAACGAGCTTGGTCTTAAAAAATTTTTGGTGCCGCGCAATTTCCCCGCCTTTATGTTGGAAAAACTGCGCAAGGCAAAGTTCGACATTGTTGTTGCCGACGGCGAAATTTTCCCCGAAAGGGTTTTTAAAGACGAACGCCAAGCCGCCGAAATACGCAAGGCGAATATGGTTTCGGCAAAGTGCTACGCGCTTATAAGAAAAATTTTGGCAAATTCTTCGGTAGACAAAAAGGGAGCTTTAATTTGGAACGGACAACCCCTTACCAGCGAAATTTTGCGCCGCGAAACCGACTTGGAATGTATGCGCAACAACGCGCTGGCAAAGTCTACAATAATTGCGGCGGGCAATCAGGCTTGCGACCCCCACTGCATAGGCTACGGCAAGATATATGCAAACACGCCCATTGTTGCAGATATTTTCCCAAGGCTAAATTCTAGCGGCTACTTTGGCGATATGACGCGAACCTTTGTAAAAGGCAAGCCCACCGACGATCAAAAAAAGATTTACCAAACCGTAAAAGACGCCCACGATGCCGTTTTAGACACATTGCACAACGGCATTGCCGCAAACAAGGCACACTTTAAGGTTGTAGAAATTTTCGAAAAAGCGGGCTTTAAAACCTACTGCAAAAACGGCAGTTGGTACGGGTTTTTCCACAGCACGGGGCACGGCGTTGGGCTAGACATTCACGAAGCCCCGCGCCTTTCGACGGGTGCAAACATTCTAAAAACGGCAATGGTTGTAACCGACGAACCGGGGCTATACTATAAAAATGTGGGAGCCTGCCGCATAGAAGACTGCGTAAGAATAACAGAAAACGGCTGCGAACTGCTGTCGAATTTCGACTATATACAGCAAGTAGATTAGTTTTCGGAAAAAAGAGTTGAAAATTCGCAAAAATTTTGCAGATTTATCGTATTAGTATTTTCACATCAAAAACACAGATTATGTCGTACCTAAAAACAACAATAACGTCTTCCCTAATAAAGAAGTTTGTAATGGCGCTTACGGGCTTTGTGCTTGTAGCGTTTTTGTTTATGCATATGCTGGGCAATTTGCAGACTTTTGAGGGAGAACCTAACGCAATTAACGCCTATGCAAACTTTTTGCAGACCTTGCCGTGGGAATTCCTTTGGGGTTTCCGTGCCGTAATGGCTCTTTGCATAGTATTACACCTTCTTATGGGCTATTTGCTTGTCTTGGAAAACAAGGCAGCCCGCCCGCAAAAATACGCGGTAAAGAAGTATTTGGCGGCATCGTTTGCGGCAAGAACAATGATTTATACGGGAACCGTTATAATCCTTTTTGTTGTTTTGCACTTAATGCACTTTACACTTTTGAATATAGACCCCGTGTTTAAAAAGCTAGAATGGGTTGCAACTTCGGGTATGTACGAAGGCAAAACAATACACGACGTATACGCAATGCTTGTATACGGCTTTAGCTGCGACATCGTTTCGGGGCTGTACATAGTTGCGTTGGCGGCCATTGCATTCCACCTTTCGCACGCAGTTTCCAGCATGTTCCAAACAATAGGTTTCAGGAACGAAAAGGTTCGCTACATTCTCAACAAAATCGCCGTTCTCTACGCGGTTGTAATCTTCTTCGGCTTTGCCTCGAACCCCGCCGCTGTTTTGCTAAGCAAATACACCTGCGTTAACATCTTCCCCCAAAGCCAGATTGTAGAGCAAATCAACGCCCAAAAGAACAACGACAAGATTTTTGTAAACTACAAGGGCATTGAATGCCAAAAATCGGCAAAAGCGGCACTTTGCGTAGTAAAAGCCGCCGAACAAGGCAAATAAACAACAACTTTAAAAAAATTTAAAAGATTATGATGAATCTCGATCCAAAAATCCCCGAAGGGCCAATTTCGCAAAAGTGGTCGAACCACAAAGCGCACATGAAGCTTGTTAACCCCTCGAACCGCAGAAAATACAACATTATTGTTGTAGGCACAGGTTTGGCTGGTGCTTCGGCGGCGGCAACTTTGGCAGAACAAGGCTACAATGTTTCGTGCTTTTGCTATCAAGACAGCCCAAGGCGCGCGCACTCTATCGCGGCCCAGGGCGGTATAAACGCCGCAAAGAACTACCAGAACGACGGCGACAGCATTTACAGGCTTTTCTACGACACTGTTAAAGGCGGCGACTTTCGTTCTCGCGAAGCCAACGTTTACCGCTTGGCAGAAGTTAGCAACAACATTATAGACCAGTGCGTTGCCCAGGGCGTTCCCTTTGCAAGGGAATACGGCGGCTTGTTGGCAAACAGGTCTTTTGGCGGCGCGCAGGTTAGCAGAACTTTCTATGCAAGAGGTCAAACCGGCCAGCAGCTTTTGTTGGGCGCATATTCCGCCCTTAACAAGCAGGTTGCCGCAAAGAAAATAAAGGTATATTCGCGCCACGAAATGCTCGACTTGGTTGTAGTTAACGGCCACGCAAAGGGCATTGTAACGCGCAATCTTTGCACCGGCGAAATCAAGGCATTTGCGGCCGACGCCGTTTTGCTTTGCACGGGCGGCTACGGCAATGTGTTCTATCTTTCCACAAATGCACAAGGCTGCAGCGTAACAGCTGCCTACCGTTGCTACAAGCGCGGAGCTGGCTTTGCAAACTTGTGCTTTACGCAAATTCACCCCACTTGCATTCCCCAGCACGGCGACCAGCAATCTAAGCTTACCCTTATGAGCGAATCGCTCAGAAACGACGGCCGCGTTTGGGTGCCCAAGAATGCTGCAGACTGCGTAAAAGACCCGAACCAAATTCCCGAAGCCGACAGAGACTACTACTTGGAACGCAAGTATCCGAGCTTTGGCAACTTGGCTCCCCGAGACATTTCGTCGAGAGCGGCAAAGGAAGCCTGCGACGACGGCAGAGGCGTTGGCCCCGCAGTTGGCGGTTCGCGCCGCGGCGTATATCTAGACTTTGCAACCGCAATCAAGCGCGACGGTCAAAAGACGATTTCCGACAAATACGGCAATCTTTTTGAAATGTACGAAAGAATTACGGGCGAAGACGCATACAAGCGTCCGATGAGAATATATCCCGCCTCGCACTACACAATGGGCGGCTTGTGGGTAGACTACAACCTGCAAAGCACAATTCCCGGTCTTTTCGTATTGGGCGAAGCAAACTTTTCCGACCACGGCGCAAACCGCTTGGGTGCTTCCGCACTTATGCAGGGCTTGTCGGACGGCTACTTTGTTATCCCCAACACCTTGCCCGACTACTTGGCAAGAGAAGGCGCACAAAACCTTACACCCGACGGCGAATCGTACAACGAAGCCATCGACAACGTTAAATCGCAAATCTCCAAACTTATGGGAATTAAGGGTCAATACAGCCCCCGCCACTTCCATATGCAGCTCGGCAAAGTTATGTGGGAATACTGCGGTATGGCAAGAAACGAAGCGGGTCTTAAAAAGGCTTTGGAATTGATTCCGCAAATCCGCGAAGACTTCTGGAAGAACGTAAGGGTTGTAGGCGACGCAAACAACATCAACAACGAGCTTGAAAGAGCCGGCCGCGTTGCAGACTTCCTCGAATTTGCAGAAATCGTTTGCATGGACGCCCTCGAAAGAAGGGAATCGTGCGGCGCGCACTTCCGCGAAGAATATCAAGACGCCGAAGGCGAAGCAAAGCGCAACGACAAAGACTTCTCGCACGTTTCGGTTTGGGAATATCAAGGCCCGAACAAGAAACCCGTAATGCAAAAAGAAATCATTACCCACGACGAAGTTACACCCGTTGTACGTTCGTACAAATAATATAACAGGAGACAGATTTTATGAAAATCAATTTAAAAGTTTGGAGACAAAACAAACCCAACGAAAAGGGACATTTTGAAATGTATTCGCTAGACAATATCAGCGAAGACAGCTCGTTCCTTGAAATGATGGACATTCTTAACGAAAAGCTAGTTGCAGAAGGCAAAGATACAATAGCTTTCGACCACGACTGCCGCGAAGGTATTTGCGGTATGTGCTCGATGACTATTAACGGCATTCCGCACGGCCCCGAACGCAAAACAACCGTTTGCCAGTTGCATATGCGCAAGTTTAACGACGGCGACACGATTGTTGTAGAACCCTGGAGAGCAGGCAACTTCCCCGTTAAGAAAGACTTGATTGTTAGCCGCGACGCTTTCGAAGTTATCCAGCAAGCAGGCGGTTATATCTCGATTAGAACGGGTGCTCCCCAAGACGCAAACGCAGTTCTTATTTCCAAGCAAATTGCAGACAAGGCTATGGACGCCGCCGCTTGCATAGGTTGCGGCGCGTGTGTTGCGGCCTGCCCCAACGCTTCGGCTATGTTGTTTACTTCGGCAAAAGTTACCCAGCTTAACCTATTGCCGCAGGGTGCTCCCGAAAAGGACAAGCGCACAATAGCAATGGTAGAAACCATGAACGCATTGGGCTTTGGCAACTGCACAAACTACGGCGAATGTCAGGCGGTTTGCCCGAAGGGAATTACTTTGGACAACATCGCAAAGATGAACCGCGACTATGCCGCCGCAAAAGCGCGTCAGGCATTGTGCGACTAATTTTTGATTAAACAAAACACATTTGCGGCTTGGTTTTTTGCCAAGCCGCTTTTTTTGCGCTTATTTTTTTGCTTATGTTAAAAATAAAAAAACTTTGCCCAAAGGCATTGCAAAGACCAAACAAACTAAAAAATTAGCCGCCAATTAAGCGCAACTTATAAGCCCCAAAATTTCGGCAAAAACAAAGAACATTTTTTACATAAACACGTTTTTTAGCACAACAAAATAAAAGTTTAAGTTAAAAATTGTAATAATACCCACAACAAAACGCGCATAACCTATTTTTAGTTAAACAAAAAACTCTGCATTTTTAAAAACCACATATAATCATATAAAACGACGCATTTTTTAAAAAATTGCAGTCTAAAATATTGACTTTAAAACAAACGAAACATAGATTTTTAACGTTTTTTTAGAATTACGAGCCTTTGTGCAAAAAAATATGCACTATCCCCCGCCTTTCCTTAAAAACAAAGGGCAAAAGCCCTTTCCCAAACATAGCTAAAAACTTTTAATATAAAACAAAAAAATGTTTACATTAGCCGCCCTACTTCCACTTAAACCGACAATACTGCAAACCTGCAACTATATGTTGTTGGGCTTTTGCGTTGTTTGCATAATATTGTTTTTGCTTTCTACAGTAACAAGCATTGCAGGCCTTTTCTTTAAAAAGTTTGTAAAAGAGCAGCCCGCAAAACCCGTAGCTGCACCCCAAACAAACAACAATGCCGTTGGCGGCAGCTTGGCTGCAGTAGTTGCGGCGGCAGTATATGTTGCAACAAACGGCGCAAAGTGCGAAATCCGCTCTATAACCCCTTCCGACAAATCTTCAAAATAAAGGCATTTAAAAATGAATAAGAAATTAAAAATCACAGTAGACGGCGTATCCTACAACGTAGAGATTGAAGTTTTAGACTCTAACGCACAAGCTGCGGCAGCTCCCGCACAAGTGGCTCAACAACAGGCTCCCCAAGCAGCACCTGCTGGCGGCGGCGCAGTGTTAAGCCCCCTTTCGGCTGTTGTTGTTTCGGTAGACGTTTCGGCAGGTCAAAGCGTAAAGGAAGGCGACAAGCTCTTTACTTTGGAAGCAATGAAAATGAATACCTTTGTTTTTGCCCCCAAGTCGGGCACAGTTTCGCAAATTTTGGTAAGCAAAGGCGAAAATATCACCGAAGGCCAACCCCTGGCAAACATTCAATAGCAAAGGCTTTTTATGTTAAACGACTTGATGAACCTAATATGGGACTCCGGTCTATTTTATATAGACTGGCGTATGATTACCATGTGGGTTGTAGTTGGGGTTTTGTTTTATTTGGCGGTTAAACACCAATTTGAACCCCTGCTTTTAATACCTATTGCCTTTGGCGCATTGTTGGCAAACTTGCCCACAAACGGTGTTATAAACAAACCCGCGGGCGAAATTATTGCCCCCGACAACGGTACTGTTGCGGCGGTTTTTGCAAAAGAAGGCCAAAAGCTGGATTTGCCCCGCGTTTTAAAAGACCAGCCCGATGCTTTTTGGCGCATTGTTAAACTTAACGACAACGGCGAACCCGTTAACGCGCAAAAAGACATTCAAAGCTTTTTAGACAACGTTCAATTGGCAACAAAAACCGAATTTAGCTCCGACTTAGACAAGGCCGAAACAAAGGCCAAGGGCGTTCCCAATTTATTGGCAATTGTTCGCCCTTCCGAAAAATCCGACTTTGCTTGGCGCGACAGCATTGTAACCGTTAAATTTAACGGTAGCGACATTGCAGTAAGACCTTCCGACGAGCTTGTTTGGGCAAATTCTTCGGGCACTGTTATAGATGTTAATGTTGCGGCAGGTCAAAGCGTATTAAAAGGTCAACCTTTAATGAAGGCGTATGCCGCGCACACGGGCGGTTTATATTACTACATTCAATGGGGTGTTTTGTTGGAATTGTTCCCGCCAATCATCTTCTTGGGCGTAGGCGCTTTAACCGACTTTGGGCCTTTAATTGCAAACCCCAAAACTTTGTTGTTGGGTGCAGCAGCCCAGTTTGGCGTATTCTTTACAATGTTCGGCGCAATTTGCCTGGGCTTTAATTGTATGGAAGCGGCTT
>SAMEA104315426__coassemble_999_pt1 | contig 11346 bp, 9 predicted proteins | sample SAMEA104315426__metabat2_low_PE_002 | metagenome-assembled genome bin SAMEA104315426 (sample SAMEA104315426) | gut metagenome | biome: Monkey gut; feature: monkey-associated habitat; material: faeces | place: China | collected 2013
ATATTTAAGTAGCTTTAAGCGCACCTATAGTTGATTTTGCAGGAGAAATCTCTAGCAAAAAATCCGCAGCAAATCTTCGTAATTTATAAAATTTCCATTTTATAAAAAGGTAGATTTCTACCAAAATGTAAAATGGAAATGCTTGACAATTTATATATTTTTGCGAAACTCTATTTTATAAAAAGATAGATTTCTACCGAAAAATAAAATGGAAATTATGGAAATAAAAAGAGATTTATATCTAAACGAGCTTATTTCGCACAAGCACAACGGATTGATAAAAATCGTAAGCGGTATACGCCGTTGCGGTAAGTCGTATTTGCTGTTCGAGCTTTTTAAAAAGCACCTTATTTCCGAAAAAGTGGATAAACGCCGTATAATAGCCATAGCTTTAGACGATTTTGCGCAAATAGAATACAGAGACCCTAAAAAGTGCTACAACTATGTAAAATCGAGGATAAAAGACTCTAAAATGCATTATCTTCTTTTGGACGAAGTGCAGTTGATGGACAATTTTCAGGACGTTTTAAACGGTTTTTTGCACATAAAAAATTTGGACGTTTACGTTACCGGCAGCAATTCGAAATTCCTTTCTAGCGATGTTGTTACCGAATTTAGGGGACGCGGCGACGAAATCAGAGTGTACCCGCTGTCGTTTTCCGAGTTTTATTCGGCAACGGGCGGAGATTGGTATTCGGCTTGGCAGCAATATTATACTTTTGGCGGAATGCCCATGGTTTTAAATTGCAAAACTCAAGCAGAGAAAAACAGGTATCTTTCGAACCTTTTTAAAGAAACTTACTTAAAGGATATAATAGAGCGCAATCATGTAAAAAACAGCGGCGACTTGGAGGAGTTGTTAAGCATTATAGCTTCTAATATAGGCAGCCTTACAAATCCGAAAAAGCTTTCCGATACATTCAATAGCGTAAAAAAATCTTCAATAAGCGCGCCGACAATAAAACAATATCTCGATTATTTTCAGGATTCCTTTCTTATCTCTAAAGCAGTGCGCTACGACATTAAGGGGAAACGCTACATTAGCACGCCGTTAAAATATTATTTTTGCGATATGGGGCTTAGAAATGCCTTGTTAAATTTTCGCCAAATAGAGGCAACCCATATAATGGAAAACGTGATATTTAACGAACTTAATATACGCGGATATGCAGTCGACGTGGGCGAAGTTGTGCTATGGCAGAAGAATAAAAACAACAAGTTTGCAAAAACCGCAACCGAGGTTGATTTTGTGGTAAACAACGCAAGCAAACGCTATTATATACAAAGTTCTTTGGAAATGCCGACCGACGAAAAGCTTGAACAGGAAGAGCGTTCACTTTTGGCGATAAAAGACGCGTTTAGGAAAATTATAATTGTAGAGCGCGATATTCTGCCGCAGCACGACAACAACGGCGTGAGCATAATAGGGCTTAAAGACTTTCTTTTAAACAAAAATTCTTTGGAATTATAGTTGGGGAAAAGCTGCAAAAACAAAAAACGGAAGCCTTATAAGAACTTCCGTTTTTTTTGGGGTGTGCAAACCTATTCTATAACAATGTCGAATTGGTGTTCGGGGGATTTTTCCCAGGAAAGATGCTCGGTTTTTTGCGAAAAGGCGAATACGGGCGAGTAGGTGCGTACCGAAATCGTTTTGCCGTCGGGCTTAAATTCCAAAATTCTAAGCCAGCCGTCGCCGCCGTTGCCGCCCAAAGCCCCCGAAATAAATTGGGGGTTAAACATCATTATGGGCAAAGTTTTGCCGTCGTTTTTCTTCTCTTTTCTGAAAGCCGCCATTACGCTTTCGGTGCAGGTGTGTCCGCAAATTGCCAGCTTTATGTTGCCGTGCTTTTTTAGCAGTTTTTCGAAAACCGCCTTGCCGTCGTTGGGGGCAAATGGGTAGTTGTCTTTCCTAAAAGAGCCGTCGTTTTCCAAAATCGAGTGGGTTATCACAAAAACTTTGTGATTTTTAAATTTCTTTGAAGCGCAAAGTTTGTTTGCCCATTCCAAAACTTCGTCTCGGGGCGAAAACTCCATTGCAATAAAAAGCATATCGCCCCAGTTTTTGTCGTAAAATTCGTAGGCTGCGTTTTCTAGCGTAGATTCGCCAAACGCGCTTGGACAATACGAAATTATATGGTTTGCCCACTGCTTTTGATTGCGCGAAACGTCGAAATATTTTGGAAATTCCGAAATTTTAGATTCTGAGGCTTCTATGCCGTAGTCGTGGTTGCCCGTGGCTATGATATAAGGGTAGACATTGTCGAGCCTTTCGAAGGCTTTTGAAACGCTTTTCCACTGCAGGCTGCTGGGCTGGTTGCTGCATTGCGGATACGCCAGCGAACCGTTCGAAAGTATAAGCGAATTGCTGTCTACTAAGTCGCCCGTGCAAAGAACCGTCATAACGTTTAGGGTTTCCTTTTGCTGGGCTGTCCATGCCGTCATAACATCGAAAAACCCTTGGCTTGCTTCGTATTTTTGATACCCTTGAGGGTCTCCCAAAAGTATTACCGAAAAAGAGTTTTTGTCGAGCAGCCTTGGGGGTTCCTTAAGTTGAACCGAAGGCGGCATAGAAAGCCTTTTTACGTTGCGCCCGTAAAACTTTGTGTCGGCATAACAGCCTATGCAAAAGAAAGTTATTGCAAGCGCAGTTGCCGCCTTTAATGCGCCGAAAATAGTGTTTGTTTTTTCCTTCATATATATGCTTACTTATTCGAATATTGCATTATGCAGGGGCGGCTTTTTTGTGTCAATCGTTTTATGCGAATGTTGAATAAGCTTGCCTTTGCTTTTTGTATGCGAAAGTATTTGCAGCTTAAAAGACCTATTATTTTGGTCGGCTACACATACATACACATGAAACTACATAAACTTTTTGCGGTGCTTGCCGCGTTTTTATTTGCGGGCTTTTTTGCGTTTGCCGGCGAGTGCAACACAAAAATGCTAGAGACTCTTGTAAACAAGGGAATGCTGAGTGCCGACGAGGCATTGGAGGTAAAAAAACTTTCGGCTGCAATAGACGCCTCCGTAAGCACGCCCTACAACGACAACACAATAAGCATATATGCGCGCTTTCAGATGCAGTATGCGTATTTGACCACAAACGGCGACAGCGACAGTTATGCCACATCTAAAAACACATTTATGATGCGCAGGGTTATTTTCGGTTTGGCTACCGACCCAAGCAAATCGTACGGCGCAAAACTTTCGTTCGACTTTATTTTCGACAACAAAGTTTCGATTAGCTATCTGTATAAAAACATAGATACCGACTACATAAAAGGGCAGCTAAGGTTCGGCTACCTAAAGCCCGACTTTGGTATGGAAGAAGTAACGTCTTCGTTCAACTTGTATGCAATAGAGCGTTCGATTGCAACAAACTACTGGTGCGGCCCGAGGAATGCGCGCAAGTTGGGGCAGGGCTCTTTTATGACTGGGCTTTTTTGGTATGGCGACGTTCGCCAAGTTAAGGGCTTGCACTATTTTTGCGCTGTAACAAATTCGGAAAACTACAAGCTTGGCGGCGAAACAAGTCTCTTAAAAGACCACAATTCACCCGATGTATTCGGCGGCGTTTCGTACGACTTTGCCCCCTTCGAAAATGCGAAAATCACGCTGGGTACAAACGTAATGTACGGCAACGATGCCGACAAAACCGCAATAGACAACACCGCCGCGATTTTCGGCGTAAACCCCTATTTAAGGTTCGACTACAAGGGCGTTCGCGTATTGACGGAATTTTTAATGTCGCATAGCGATTGCGGCAAAAGAATGGATTCTTCGTACGGAGTGCAAACGCCTATGGGTATGAACTTTTGCGTTGAAAAGAAGTTCGAGGCAGGCCAATTCGGGAAAATTGCCCCCGTGTTTAGGTTTACATATTTAGACACAAACGGCCGCGGCGTTTCGCCCTCCGACGGTTTAAGAAAGGCGGGGCTTGGCACTGCATTCGACAGGGCGCGAGGCTTTTACTTCGGCGCAAACTGGTATGTTTCGGGCGACAATTCGCTTAAGGTTTCGGCAGGCTACGAGTATTCGCAATTTATGGGCTCTAATTCGGGGCAAGATGCCTACGCGAATACATTCAGAATGCAAATACAGACAATGTTCTAAAAAAATACGAGATTTTTAGGACAATAAAAAAGCCGCCAATTCGCATAATTTTGGCGGTTTTTTTGTGTATTTATTTTTGCAAAAACTACTTTTTAAAATGCTTCTTGCCGAAGTTGTTTTTATTGGGTTTGTTGAAACTTTTATTTTTGTGCAACGCGGTATTTGTATGCTCTCTTTTTAGCATATTGCGCTGTTCGCGCCTTTGGGCAAGCCCCTTGTTTACCAAAATGTGGTTGCCGTTTTCGTCAAGTTCCGAGCAATACATTGCGCTGCCCATTGTCATTGCAAGGGGTATAAAGTCTTGCACTTGCTGCAAATTCCAGTGCGACTTTTCCAGATAGTCGTCTACCTTTTTCATTTCGGCTTGCGTGCAGCCCGGAAAGTTCGAAATAAAGTAGGGTATAAGATACTGCTTTTTGCCGGTTTTTGCGTTTACTTCGTCGAAAATTTTGCGGAATTGCTCAAATTCGCCCTCTTTGCCCTTGCGCATAAGGCGCAAAACGTTGCCGTCTAAATGTTCGGGGGCAATGCTAAGCTGCCCCGAAATATGGTCGCTTATTATCTTTTTTGTCTGTTCTGGCTGCACCAAAGCCAAGTCTAGCCTTATCCCCGAATTTATGAAAACGTGCTTTATTTTGTCTATCTTTTTAAGACTGTCGAGCAGGTGCATTAGGGGTTTTTCGTCGGCATTGTAGTTTTTGCAAAAGGTGGGGAATATGCAGGAATACCTTTTGCACATTTTGCAGATATTAGGGTCTTTGGGGCGGTGCCCGTAAATGTTGCCGGCAGGGCCGCCAATGTCGCTTATTGTGCCGCGAAAAAATGGCTGGCTTGCAAGCTTTTTTGCACTTTTGCAAATGCTTTGCTCGCTGCGCGAAACCAAGTGCCTGCCCTGGTGGCAAACCAGACCGCAAAAGGCGCAGCCCCCCGGGCAGCCGCGCACAACGGTAATAGAATCTTTTATCATTTCCCATGCGGGAATTTTGCCCTTGTATGTAAAGTGCGGCAGCCCCGCATAGGGCAGTTCGCTAACCGCGTCGAACTGCTCTTGCGTAAGCGGCGGCCTTGCGGGTTCTATAACCAAAAGCCTGCCGTTTGTGCTTTGCAAAAGTCTTTTGCCGTTCCACGGGTTTGTGTTGCGTTCCACAATTTTTGTCTGGCGCATAATTGCGGTTTTGTCGCTGCAAATTTCCTCAAAGCTGGGTAGCACTTCGCAGTTTTCGTCTATCTTAAAGCCTGCGCTTTCGTTGCCGCCCAAATAGCGAACCGTTCCCCTTATGCCCGAAAGGCTTTCGTTTTTCCTTATTTTGTCGAAAATTTCCAGCATTGTAATTTCGCCCATGCCAAAGCAGAGAATGTCGGCTTTAGATTCAACCAAAACCGAGGGCTTAAACATATCCTGCCAATAGTCGTAGTGGGCAACCCTTCTAAGGCTTGCGTCTACGCCGCCGATAACTACGGGCAGTTTTGGGAACGCCCTTTTTGCAAGCTGCGCATATACAATTGTTGCCCTTGGCGGGCACTTGCCCGTTTGCCCGTTTTCGGAATACATATCGGTGTGTCTTAGCCTGCGACCTGCCGTATAAAGCTTTATCATAGAATCCATATTGCCGCTCGAAACGCCGCAGCCAATGCGCGGGCGGCCGAAAAGCTTAAGGCTTTCGGGGTCTTTCCAGTCGGGCTGGGCTATTATTGCAACTTTATAGCCAGCATTAAGCAAAACGCGCGCAATAACAACGGGGCCAAAGCTTGGGTGGTCTACATAGGCGTCGCCCGTAATTATAAGAATGTCGATATAATCCCACTTGCGGGCTTTCATCTCTTCGACAGTCATCGGGACAAATTTTGTCAGGTCTTCGGGCTTCATTGGGTATATATTCAATTTGCGCTGCGCTAAATTCAAGGCTATTTATTTGCATAGCTTAGCTTTTTTGTGGATTTTTACGATAGCTATGTCGTATAATGAATGCTTTATCACAAACATATTTTATGCCCCTTTTAAAGGAAATATCCATAGAGGATAAACCGCTTTTCGACGCTGTAGCCAATGCATACCCGACAAAAAGCTGCGAAAGGTGTTTTTCTAACATATTTATGTGGAAGCGCGACAATATGCGTTTTTACACAGAGCAAAACCGAATATTTGCCTACCATATTTCGGACAAATATTTGCAATATCCCATAGGTGCCGATATTGCCCCCGAAGAGTTAATGCGGCATATAAAGCAGCTGCGAGATTCGGGCTATCCCGTAAAATATGTGTTCGACGCAAACCCGAAGTATTTTCAGCTGTATCCTAATGCGGTAGAATATTTTAACGCCCAGCAAACCGAAGACGACTACGACTATATTTACCAAAACCAAAACATTGTTTCGCTAAAGGGCGTAAAACTAAGAAAAAAGCACAATCTTATACGCCAGTTTGAAAGGCATAACCCGAACTACTCTTTGGAAGTTCCACAAGGCGCAAATTTTGCGGAATTTAGGGAATATATGCTGCAAAGGGCGGTTAGCGAAGAGCTTTTGCCAATGCAAAATGCGTTTGAATTTTTCGACAAGCTGCAGTTGATGCCGCTTGCGTTAAAAGACGAACACTGCCAAATTGTTGCGGGGGCTATTGTGGGCGAAATAAACGGCTCTATATACTCTGTTCACTACGAAAAATTTGAAAAGGAAATTCACGGAGCCGCCCAATGTATTGTTTTGCACGAAGCCGAATTTTTGCTGAAAAACGGAATATCGGAAATGAACCGCGAGCAGGATTTGGGGCTAGAGCACTTGCGGCAGGCAAAAGAATCGTGGGCGCCGTCGGAAATGTTTAAAAGGCTTAATTTGGTTGAAGTATGAAAATTTTTAGGCTAAAGCAAATAGACGAAAGTGTTGCGGCTAAAATTTTGCCGCTATACATACAGGCTGGCTGGACAAAAGAATATAGCCAAATAGAAATATCAAATTTAAGGAATAGCCTGCAAAACAGTTTTTGCGTTTTTTGCGCCGAGCAAAACGGCGAAATTGTTGGAATATTTAGGGCGTTAAGCGACGGCGTTTCCGATGCGTATTTGCTTGATTTATATGTGGAAATGCAGCACCGAAATTGCGGAGTTGCAACAAATTTGTGCCGCAACATTCTGCAATATTTAAAGGCAAAAAATATAGAGTGGATAACCTGCATTTCTACGGCGGAAGGCAGTTTTGTATATAAAAAATTTGGCGGCGAAATGAAAGGGCATATACCCTATAAATTTTAATTGATTTACTAAAAAAGATTCAATAGCCTGTTTTGTATGAGATATATGAACAGGCTATTTTTGCGCATGGTATTGTTTTGCGCGTTTTTGATGGGGATTACAATCTACGCCGAACACGGCAAGCTTTTGTATTCGTTTGAGGGCGAAGAGGGTATGGAAAAACTCGCCAAAATGTCGGAATTGGCAACGCTTACCGACGATGTAGACGAAGACATAAAGGCGCAATATCCCTTTGCATTTACTTCTATGCGCTCGAACGCCGAGTACCCGCGCATGCTAAGGTTCCCGAAGGGGGGATTCCCGCGCGGCAAGAGAATAATGGCGCGCTTTGAATATTATGTTGAGCAAGCTGCCGCACGAAAGCAGTTTGTGGCGATATTTGTGCAGGATACTTTCGACAAAAACGGCAAGCGCACGGGCGAAAACCGTTTCGACTACTATTCTTTTGGGCACAATCAGGGCGAAAAAAGCTTTATAGAATTGTGTGCAAAAATACCCGAAGAAGGGGCGAACACCTATCTGCATTTGGGGGCGTGGGGCAAGGGCAAGCTTGCCATAAAAAGCCTTAAGTTATACGACTACACCGACATAGATTGGGTGTTCGATGCAAAATATAAAAAGGGATTTTCAAGCCCCATTACAAACGGCAGGGTTTGGGTTTACAGCGACAATGTGTTCGATACCCCGCAGGAAAAGTTTTTGCCGCTTTTAGACAAATATGGCCAGTTTAAACATAAAGATTGGCCCGAAAAAATTAAGAGCGACGCCGACTTCGAAAAAATGAAAGCCGTTGAAAAGAAGTTTAACGACTCTTTAAAGCCCCTGCCCGCAAGGGACGAATTTGGCGGATATTTGTCGGACAACTACAAGTTTAAGGCAACGGGCAAATTTAGAACCGAAAAGGTAAACGGCAAATGGTTTTTAATTACCCCCAAAGGCAATTTGTTTTGGAGTATGGGCGTAAATGCCGTAAACGATACAGCCCCGCATACTATTGTTACCGACAGGGAATATATGTTTGAAGGCCTTTTAGACGAATATAAAAGAAAGACGTGTTTTGCGCCTTCAAGCTACGGCAAGGCATATGCGCCTTGCATTGTATACGACTTTGGCAGGCTTGTTCGCGACAAAAAATACGGCAAAGAAGAGGCAAACGTGCACAACATTCCGCGCCTGCAAAAGTGGGGCTTTAACACAATAGGCGCGTGGGCTTCTAAAGATATGTATAAGGCGCAAAAAGTGCCGTATACATTCATAGTAAACACGGGGCACTGTTATTCGTATAACCCCCTAAAGAAAGAGGGCGACAAAAAACATATTCCCGGTTCCGGCTTTTGGGATTGCTATAAAGACGACTTAAAAGAATGCGTAAAAAAGGAGATTATGCAAAATATAGACATAATAAATTCTCCCTACTGCATTGGCGTTATGGTAAACAACGAGCCTAATTTCGGCTTTAAGGCGGGCGAAATGATGCAGGCTTTGGTTATGTCTAGCCCAGACCGCCCAAGCAAAATGCGCTTTAGAAAAATGCTGGAAAAAAAGTACGGCGAAATAGAAAACCTGAACAAAAGTTGGCAGACAAAACACGCTTCGTGGGACGACTTTTTAAAGTGCCGCGACTATGTGGAATTTAAGGGCAATTTTGCGGTAGATGCCGCCGAATTTGAACGCGAGCTTTGCGAATATTACTTTAAAAATTGCCGAGACGCCGTAAAGGAATGTGTGCCAGACGCATTGTATATGGGCTGCCGCTTTGCCGTGTTTAGGAACGAAATAGACGTTTCCGTAGCCTCGAAATATGCCGATGTTATTGTGTTTAATATCTACGAAAAGAACCCGACAAAGCATTTTAAGCTGCCAAAAGACTATACCGACAAGCCAATACTTATAGGCGAATATTCGTTCCCGACAAGCGAAAGGGGCAATTTTGCAAAATACGGCTCGTGCGCTACAAGGAACGATGCAGACCGCCTAAATAGAACTAAAACCTACATTACCGAATGTTTGGAAAGTCCGTACGTTGTAGGGTGCCACTGGTTTGAATGGGCAAGCCAAACAATTACCGGCAGGAATGCCGGCGGCGAAAACTACGGCTTTGGCCTAGTAGACACAACCGATACTCCCATGTGGAATTTGGTAAAACAGTTTAGGGATATTTCCGAAACAATGTACGAAACAAGGCTAAAGTAAACATTGCAATTATGTGCACAAAAAAAGCTTTCTTTATTTTAAAAGAAAGCTTTTTTGTTTTTATATAACGCCCATTTGCCGCCTTAAAGATTTTACCTTTTCGGCGATATTTTCGGCCTGGGTAATTTCGGTAACCATTGCAATGTGTTTTGCGCCCAAGCTGCATAGCTCTTTTATGTGGCGTTCTTTTATGCCTCCCATAACCGAAAAGGGAATTTTAACAAGTTGCTTTAGCTCGCTAAAAGTTTGCAGCCCCAACGCGTGCATTGGCAGGCTTTTTGTTTGCGTTGCAAAAATCGGGCCTATGTTTAAATACGAGGCTCCGTCGCGCATTGCGGCGGCAATTTCCTCGGCATTGTGGGTTGAAGAGCCTATAAGCAGATTTTTGTCTAAAGCGCGCGCCTTAGTTATGGGCATATCGCTTTGACCTAAATGCACGCCGTCGGCGTTAGAGAGCATGGCAACTTGCACGTTGTCGTCTACAATAAGCAGCATATTGTATTTGTCGCAAATTGCGCGGCACTTTTTTGCCAGATTCAAATACGAATTAAAGTCTAAATCTTTTTCGCGAATCTGCACAATTTTGCCGCCGCCAAGCCCTATTTGCTCTACAACATATTCGGCGGTGCGCCCCGCGCAAAATTGCGAGGTTACCACCGCGTATATGTCGGAGTTTTCAAACGCCTTAATGCGCTCTTTTAGAGAGGCAAACGCCATTATTTCTTAAGCTTGGCAATTATAAGTTCGGCAGCCTTTTTGCCCGAAAGCAACATACCGCCAAAAATCGGGCCCATTCTGTAGCCGCCCATAACGTTGTTTGCGCTCATACCGCAGGCGAATAGACCGGGGAAATATTCTTTTGTGTTTTCAACCGTCGAAGCTTCGCCGCTGTCTACCCACATTGGCTTTTCGCCGAGAATTTCGCCCGTGGGGGTATCGAGCTTTATCTTGGCTTTGTTTGTTGCCAAGTGCATAATTTCGCTGGGGTGGCCCGTTCCGTCTAAAACGCATTCCGAAGTGATTGTCAACGGGTCTACATGCATGCCTAGGCGTTCTACGGGTGTCCAGTTAATAACCAAGCCGCCAACTTTGCCGTCTTTAAAAACAAGGTCTTCTACGCTGATTGCATTGAAGATTTTTGCCCCGGCTTTAACTGCGCCGAATATAAGGCCGCTTGCCATTTCAACAGAATCTAAAGTGTGGTAGCCCTTGGCGTTTTCTATTTCTTTGTGCGAAATCGAAAAGTCGTCTAAAATGGGAAGTGCGCTGTCTTGAACAACAACTTCGTTAAAGAGCATACCGCCGCCCCAAGTGCCGCCGCCGGGGGCTAGTTTTCTTTCGAAAATGCCAGCCTTAAGACCCGCGTTTGCCAAGTAGCGGGCAGCAACCAATGCGCTGGGGCCGCCTCCTACTATTGCAACGTCTAGTGCGAGACTTTCGAGCAATTTGCTCGAGAATCTGTTTAAAATTGCCGCCGATATTGTATTTTCTATAGCCATAATTTTTAATAAAAAGTTAATATAAATGCTATACCAATTTGGTAGTGATTAAGGCCTCAAATTAGAGTTTAGTTTCTTTTTAAAGTCAACAAAATATTGCCTGATTTTGCCCGCAAAAACAAGGCGTTTTATTGGGCTACTTTATGTTTATTTTTGTGTTGTTTTTGGCAATGGCAACGGCTCTATATATGTAGGCTTGGTTTACCCTGTCGTAGAATATGGCGTTGCCGAAATAGTCGTAGGTTACGGCGGGCATTGTGTAGATGTCGGTTGCAGTTCCCATAATTATTATGGCG
>SAMEA104315426__coassemble_1032_pt1 | contig 11014 bp, 7 predicted proteins | sample SAMEA104315426__metabat2_low_PE_002 | metagenome-assembled genome bin SAMEA104315426 (sample SAMEA104315426) | gut metagenome | biome: Monkey gut; feature: monkey-associated habitat; material: faeces | place: China | collected 2013
TTAAGCATTGCGCCTATTGTGCGGTTTATTTCGTACACCCCGGGCATAAAAATCAAAAAATTGCCGTCTTGGGTTGTCCTTGCCAAGTAGTCGAACTGGCGCGCCGCCATATCCCAAACCTTGTCTTCTGCCGATTTTTTTGGGGCATATAGAATGTCTACGTCGTATAGGCGCGACGAACATTCAAGCTTTGTGCAGGTGTCTTTGCCGAAATAGTCGCATAGTGCCTCGTCGTCCATAGATGCCGAGCAGACGGCTATAACCAAGTCGGGGCGCTTTTCGGTTTGCAGCTTTTTTGCAAGGGCAAGCGATATGTCGGAGTATAAATTTCTTTCGTGAAATTCGTCTAAAATTACAGCACTTACGTTTTGCATGGCTTTTTCGCTTAAAAGCTGGCGCGCCAAAATGCCTTCGGTTTCGAACACGATTTTGCTTTCGGCAGAGCAGTTTTTGTCGAAGCGTATGTTCCAGCCTACCTCTTTGCCGAGGGTTGCCCCCATTTGTTGTGCCACCGTTTTTGCCAAAAAGCGCGCCGCAATTCTGCGAGGCTGCAGCACAATTATCTGCCCTTTAATTTTTTCGCTTTCGGCGAATATTTGCGGCAGCTTTGTGGATTTGCCAGAGGCCGTTGGCGCGCTTATAACAAAGCGGTTTACGCCGGCTTTTAAGTCCGACAATATGCGCTCTTTTAATCCCTCTACAGGTAGTTTTTCCATTATCTAAATAAAAGGGCGGGGCAAAAATTTTTCAACTATCTTTTTTGTTGCAATAAAACCCGCGCGCCGATTATGCTGTTTTGTATGAAAAAACTTATTGCGACTCTTCTTATGGCATTTGCCGTTGTTGGCCTTTTTGCAAAGATTGGCGAAAACCGAAAGCTTTTGGAAAACCGTCTTTTAATGAAAAGCGGCGGCTGCATTTTATACGACAAGCCCGAAGAAAGAGACAGGGAGGTTGCAGAGCTGCCCTACAAAAATATGCTACTGCTTATGCCGAAGGAAATTACGCACCAGTTTTACTTTAAAAGGCCCGACTTGGCGGCGGCAACGTCTTCCGACGTTCTAAAGCAGAACGATTTGGACGGCTGGGAGCTTCACGTTGTATACTATAAAGACGTTTCGGTTATGGAGTATTACACGCGCTATCCTGTTATGTATCCCGAAGAGTTGGCAAGGCTTATGATGGCAATGATTTCGAAGCGCGCGCAAGGCACCGCCTGGGTTGCCACAAACAACTTTATAAAGAAAGACGATATGTCTTCGGAAGACGACGCAAAAACCTACGTTTCGTCGGATCCTGCGCTTGCGCAACTAATGGCGGTTTTGCCCAAGCCAAGAAGCAGAATAATAGAGTTTGTTGTTCCCGAAAGCGTTGCAAAAGCTTCGGGCTATTCGGCAGATTTAAGAACCTCTATAATTTCCGACGAAAGGCAAAAATCTTTTGCGCGCTATAAAAGCGAAGTGGAAAAAGACCGCAAGCGCGCCGCCGAAAAAACCGCAAAATTAAACCACAAGGAAAGGGCAAAGCAAAAGGCTCTTAAAAACGCGGCAAAAAACGAGCAAACATTAAAGGCGGCTTCTTCGATAGACTCGGTTGCCGTAAAAAGCGTTGAAGACTTAAAGGGCAAAGAGCTTCGCATTATGGGCGAAATTCCCAATCAGGAAAACACGGCGTTCGGCTTTAACTACATTAGCAGCGACGGCGCGTTAAGGGCAAAGCTTGTATTGAACAAATCTAATGTTCCCGCGGGGCTTTTGGTTATAGATGCGCGTTTCGACAAAATGCTGAGAAAGTATATGGAAGAGCTTTACAAAACGCAGGCCGAAGAAAGGGACGCCGCCGCTATAGACAGCGTTTCGAAGTTCTAAGTTGGACATAAACTTAAAGGCAAAAAAAATTAAAATGAGCGCCGGAGAATTTTCGGCGTTCGATTTTTCTTTGCATTCGGGCAAAGAAGGCGCAAAAGCGTCGCTATGGGCAACCTATTTGGGCAACTATTGGCACAAGGCTTTGCGTATTGAAGACTCGCAAACGGCGCAAAATGCAATGTTCGAAGTTCCCCTTAAGGCCGAATTCGATTGCAAAGGCTGGCATTTTACCATTGCGGGCAAGGCCGACGAGATTTTCGACGAGGGGGATTTTTTTGTTGTAAGGGAAATAAAGACCACCCGAAGGCAGTTTCCGCTAGACGGCTACGAATTGCAGCACAAAGTGCAGCTTTGCGTATATCTATTGGCTCTATCCAAAAAATGCAGGTGTTCGGGCGAGCTGCTATATATAAATACCGATACGGGTAACCGCCAAAAATTTGCCGTAAACGAAAGCCCCGAAAACGCGGTTATGCAAAGAGCCGCCGAGTTTGTAGAGTATTTTGGGGAATTGCAAACTGCAACTAAAACGGCGGAAACCCTGGGCATAACACTGCCGTTTAAAACATTGCGCGAGGGGCAAAAAGAGGCAATAGACAATCTTAAAGAGGCTCTTAAAAACAACAAGGTTGTTTCCCTAAAAGCCTTTACAGCCTTCGGCAAAACGGCAATAGCATTCGACGCAATGTTGGGGCTTTTGCGCGACGGCAAAATAGAAAGGGCGGTATGCCTTAGCTCGAAAAGCAGCGGGCAAATACAGCTTGTCGGCGAGCTGAAAAAGTTTTTGAAAAACGCCGAATACCCAAAAGTTTTCCAGCTAAGAAACCGCACCGAACACCTTTTAAACGGCGAGTATTGTTTTGATTGCGAAAATTGCCAAATAGAGTATGCGCCGCAAGACGGCGAATTTACGTTTTCGCACAAAAACTATTTTAACGGGGCGTTTTCTTCGCTGGAAAAAATAAGGGGCAATGCCGCCGAATACGGGGTTTGCCCCTATGCGATTTCGCAGGCGTTATTGCCCTATGCGCAAATATGGGTTTGCGACTACAATTATATATTTTCGCCTTCGGTAAGCTCGGTGCTTGAAAATATAGAGCTTTTTAATCCAAAAAAGACAATGCTTATTGTAGACGAAGCCCACAATTTGCTTGAAAGAACCCAATCTGCATATTCGGGGCAAATTTCCCTGTTCGAGCTTTCCGTTTTAAGGACGGCGTTGATTTTCGACAATTCGAGTTTGCGCGCGGCAATAGAACGGCTTATGGAAATTGTGTTCGGCGCAAAGGGAACGCTGCCTGCCGAAACTATTGTAGCCGTAAAAAACTGCCTTTTGCAAATTGTAGACAATCTTTACAGGATAAATTTGGAGGAATTTGCCGAAGCCGCCAAAAAAGTTTTGTGGAATTTGTGCTTTTTAAACAAGCTTTGCAGCTTTGGCTATGTTCGGTATTTGTGGACATGCGACGGCGAAACGCTGAAAATAGATTGCATAGACGCAGTTGCGGCGGTTTCTTCGGTGTTGGACGGCTTTAAAAAAACGCTGCTTTTAAGCGCAAGCGACATAGACAATGTGTACCACGAAATATGCGAAGTTAAAGCCCATGCTAACTGGCTAAAACCGTGTTTTAGATATATTGTAGACAAAAGCGTAAACACAAGCGCAAGAACAAGGGCGTTGTTTTACGAAGACACAGCAAGCCGTGTTTTTGAGGCGGTTAAAGCGTCTAAAAAGCCCGTTGCCGTTTTCTTTGCCTCGTACGAATACGCCTATGCCATTTCCGACGCATTAAGCCGCATTTATCCGCAAATAAAAGTTGCCGTGCAGCGCAAAAATTTGCCCTATTTGCAGCAGGTTGAATTTGTAAAAGAGTCGCTTGCAAAGAACAATGCGCTGTTTTTGGTTTTGGCAAGCTCGTATTCGGAAAGCGTAGATTTGCTTGGCGGCGCGGTAGACACCGCCGTGGTTGTGGGGGTTGGGCTTTCGGAACTAAACGCGGTTGGCAACGCAAAAATGGATTTGCTTATGGGGCAAAATATGCCAAAGCAGCAGGCATTTAACGAGGTATATTCAAAAAAGGCGGCGTCTAAAATAAAGCAGGCAATAGGCAGGCTTGTGCGTAGCCCCGAACAAAGGGCAACGGTTGTTTTGCACTGCTGCAGGTTTTTGCAGGCCCCCTATAGCGAATATTTTGCCGAAGAAATTGCCGCTGCCGAAATTGTAGACGACTTGCAAAGTTATAAAAACGCGCTGCAAAACGCTAAAAAGTAGCTTTACAAGAGGCGCTTTTTGCCCTTTTATATTTATGTAAAGCACAGTTTGTTTTTATGATAAATACCGATTTTTTTAAAAATATAAATTGGACTAGGAAAGATTTAACCGACATAGAAAGTTTAAGCCTTTCCGAAATGGAGCAAATATTTTCGTTGGCCGAGCTTTTTAAGGCTCTTATAAAGGAAGACGGCTGCAAGCTTCCGTTCCTTCAGGGCAAGACCATTGTTAATCTGTTTTTAGAGCCGAGCACCAGAACGCGTACGGCATTCGAAATGGCGGCGCACAGGCTTGGTGCCGACGTAATCTCGATTGCGGGGGGAACATCGTCGATAGTTAAGGGCGAAACTTTAAGGGACACCGCCCGCAATATAGAGGCGTTGAGTACCGATATGATTATTATGCGCCACAGCGCGGCGGGGGCTGCCGAGTATCTTTCGAAAAGGGTAAAAGTTCCCGTAATAAACGCGGGCGACGGCGCGCACGCGCACCCGACTCAGGCCTTGCTAGACTCTTTTACAATGCGCCAGCATTTGGGCAAAAATTTAAAGGGCAAAAACGTTACAATTTTAGGCGACATTCTGTTTAGCCGCGTTGCGCGCTCGAATATTTACGCGCTAAAAAAGCAGGGAGTAAATCTTACGCTTGCAGGGCCTTCGACATTGGTTCCAAAAACATTCGAGCAAATGGGAGTAAAGGTTGTCCACAACCTAAAAGAAGCCATTTCGAACGCCGATGTTGTTATGCTTTTAAGAATACAGCACGAAAGACAGTCGTTTATACACTTCCCGTCTATAGGCGAATATGCATCTATTTTCGGGCTTAATAAGCTTAGGGAAAGCTACCTTAAGAAAAACGCCATTATTATGCACCCGGGGCCAATAAACCGCGGTGTAGAGCTAGACAGCGAGCTTGCCGACTCGTCGCGCTCGGTTATTTTAGAGCAGGTTACAAACGGCGTTGCCGTAAGAATGGCGGTGCTATATTTGTGTATGTTAGCCTCTACAAAGAAGGGAAAATAATTTTATGGATTGCCTTATAATTAAAAATGCAACCGTTGTAGATCCCGCAAATTCTGTTGAAGAAAAAAGGGATTTATTTGTTAAAAACGGCGTTTTTGTCGAAAAAGCATCGGGTAAACAAAAGGTTATAGATGCTAAAAATAAATTTGTGTTCCCGGGCTTTGTAGATGTTCACTGCCATTTAAGGGAACCCGGACAAACCGCAAAAGAGACTATAGAAAGCGGAACTGCCGCGGCAGCTGCGGGCGGCTTTACAAGCATATTGGCAATGCCAAACACAAAGCCTTGTGTAGACTCGGCTTCGACATTCAGGCTTGTAAGCGAAATAGTAAAGGCATCGGCAGCCGTTAAGGTATATTTAAGCGCGTGCATTACCGAAAATAGAGAAGGCAAAAAACTTGCTCCCATTGGCACTCTTAAAAACGCGGGCGCCATTGCCCTTACCGACGACGGCTCGTGCGTTCAAAACAACGAGCTTATGCTAAAGGCGTTGGAATATGCCAAAATGTTCAACCTTGTTGTTATGGACCACTGCCAAGATGCAGATATGACGGCAAAAGGCCAGATGAACGACGGTTTGGTAAGCCTAAAATTGGGGCTTGGAGGCTGGCCGAACGCCGCCGAAGACATTATCGTTTCGCGCAATATAATCCTTTCGAAGTATACGGGTGCGCACGTTCATATGCAGCATTTGTCTAGCGCGTATTCGGTAGACTTGGTAAGAAACGCAAAAAAAGCGGGCATAAACGTAAGCGCGGAAGCTACCCCCCACCATATTGCCCTTACCGATGAAAGCCTTATAGACTACGACACAAACTACAAGGTAAACCCGCCCCTTAGAACAAAGGAAGATGTAAAGGCCGTTATTAAGGGTTTGTGCGACGGCACTATAGACGTTATTGCAACCGACCACGCTCCCCATTCGCCGGCAGACAAAAACGTTGAGTTCGACTATGCCCCCTGCGGAATGATAGGCTTTGAAACCGCGTTTTCGGTTTGCTACAAAGCACTTGTTTTAAGCGGCAAAATGAAGTTGGCAAAATTGATAAAGCTAATGACGATTTCGCCCGCAAAGCTTTTGGGCATAAACGCAGGGTCTTTGCAGTGCGGAATGCCCGCCGATTTTTGCATTGCCGATTTGTCGCGCAAATACGTTTACAACAAAAGCCTTTCGCGCTCTAAAAATTCGCCGTGGTTTGGCAAAGAACTTATAGGCAAAATAGAGGCTACTTTTGTAAACGGCAAGCCCGCCTATAGGGAATAATGCGGAAGATAATTCCAGACAATTTAAGTTGCATTGCGTTTAAAAGCGCAAGCGACTTTTTTGGGTTCTTCTTCGGCTTGTTTTTTGTATACTATGTTTCGCTTGCCGCGTCGTTAAAGCTTTTCGGCGGCGAAACATTCGGCGTTATAGCGTCTTCTTTCGTGTTGCAGGCGGCTTTGTCGGCATGGTTGGTTTTGTATGCAAAACACCAAAAGCTTTGCTTTAAATTTACGCTGCAGCCTAAAATACTTTTTGCAAAAGCCCTAAGATATACGCTTTTGGCGTTGTTGGTTGTGTTTGCAACAATGGCGTTGTGGAAGGGTGTTTTGTATTTGCTTGGCGTAAAATACGAAATGCAAAACAGCATAGACCTTTGGCTTTCGGCTTCGGGCGCGGTAGAAAATACAATGGCGTTTTTGTCGATTGCAGTTTTAGCCCCCATTTCGGAAGAGCTTTTGTTTAGGGGCTATTTATACAGAATTTTAAAGGGTGCATTTAAGCCGCTGTTTTCGGCGACTATTGTTTCGCTTTTGTTTGCGGGAATTCACTTTAGCGTAGAGGCTTTTGTTTCGCTGGCGGCACTGTCGCTTTTATTTTGCGCGGTATACGAAAAATACCGCGATATAAGGCTTAACATTTTGGTTCATTCGCTCTTTAACATTGTAAACATTTTAATGATTGGGCTATGCGGTTTGCAGCAGTAAGTTTAAAAGATTCGTTCGGGTTTGTAAAAGAAAAGGCCGCAATAGAGCAGGCTGTAAAAATTTTCGGGCAGGTTGCGCCTAAATCTCCATTTGGCCCCGGCGACGATTGCGCGGTTGTAGACTATAAAACCCTTAAAGACAAAGCCCTTATTACAAGCGACTGCGTTATTGCAGGCAGGCATTTCGACAAAGACGGCAACCCCTTTTTGGCGGGCGAAAAAATTATAAAGCGCAATATTTCCGACATAGCGGCAATGGGCGGAATTCCCCTATACGCGCAAACGAGCGCGGTTGTGTGCGACAATATGTCGATGAAATATTTACGCGCGTTTTTGCGCGGAATGGCGTCTGCCGCAAAAGAATATAACGTAAAAATAATAGGCGGAGATTTGGCTTCGGTTAAAAGCGACTTTTTTTCGATGCACCTTACTTTGATAGGGCGCACCGAAACGCGCGCAATGTTGCGAAGCGGCGCAAAAGACGGCGACTATGTTTGCGTTAGCGGGGCATTGGGGGCGTCATACGAAAGCAAAAGGCATTTAACGTTTCGCCCCAAAGTGCCCGAAGGTCGCTTTTTGGCGGCAAACAAATGCGTGGTTTCGTGTATGGATATTAGCGACGGCATTGCTTCGGACTTAAAGCATTTGCTTTGTAAAGGTCTTTGTGCAGAGCTTGCAGCCGAGCAAATACCCGTTTATAAATTTAAAGGCAATACACTAAAAAAAGCCCTGTGCGACGGCGAAGACTACGAGCTTTTGTTTTGCGTAAGGGGCAAAAACAGCCTTGCAAAACTAAAGGCAGACTTTCAAAAAAAATTCGGCGCAAAAATCTACGAAATCGGTCGCATAAAAAAAGCCCCCCGAAATGAATTTTCGGAAGGGCTTGTTTTGGTCGAAAACAATAAAAAGCGTCTGTTAACCGAACACGGTTTCGAGCACTAGCGGCGTTTGCCGTCGCGCACCATTCTTTCTCTGTATGTTTTTACGTCGGAAGGGATAAGGGGTTCTACGTTGCCCTTGCGCATATTGTTTTCAAAATAGCTTATAATTAAGTGCCTTTTTTGCGTTTGCAGGCGCACTTCGTCTTTCAATGCCGAGTAGAAAGAGTCGGGATTCTTTTCCTTAATGTCCTTCTTCATTACGGTTATAATGTCGTTAAGGTACGAGCGCATTTCCCTGTTAAATGTTGCGCTGTCGCTTCTCGAAAAGAACTTGGGTTCGTATTTTGAAATTGCCCTGGTAAATATGCTAACGCCTCTTAGCTTGTCGAAAGAGTTTAGCGTATATGCCTTATATAGATTGTCGTTAGACTTTTTAAGATTTTCCAAATATTCGAACTGCTCCTTTAGCTTTTGCGGAACAAGGGGCTCGAAAGAATTAAGGGTGTCGAGCCTCGGGTAATACCTTATTTCTTCGGTGCGGGCTTCCTGCCTTCTTAAAATGCTAAGGGCTTCCGAGCGGTTGTCTAAGTCGGTAAGAGTAACTTTCTTTTCCTTAACAAGCATAAAGCTTATTAGCTTGTTTTTTGCAAAGTCTATTAGCAGAACGCCGGGGGTAAAAGAGTAGGGCGTTTTTGCGCTTAAAAGATAGTCGTTGTCGCGTATAGACGCTATGGAGATTTGGTAGCAGGTAATTTGCGAAGCCGAATACATGCCGGCCAGCGTTAGGGGCTGGGTTATGATTTTCTTTACTTCGTGTTCGTCTTCGATTTCTATGGGCTGCATTCCTTCGGGGAAAGATTCAACTTCCATAAAAAGCACGGGTTCTTCTTTGCAAGCGTATATGCCCTTGATTTTGGGACGGTCGCCGCCCGCGGTTATAAGGTCGAAATTGTTGGGTTTGTAGCAGCTAAAGGGGCAAAGTATGCCTTTTTTGCCTTTAAATACAACGGCAACTGCAACGCTGGGTTTTTGCTCGGCGGTTTTTAGCGAGCACTTTGTAAATATTTTTCTGCCCAAAACGTTGTATGCCCCGGGGGAGTTCGGGTCTACGCCGTCTATTGTAGAGGGTTTATTGTCTATCTGCTTTTGGGCAGACTCTTGCATGCCCGTTCTTTTTTGCAATTCGGCAAGCTGTTTTGTGTAGTTGTAGGGGAAAGTTTTTTCCAACACCTGCTTGGTTACAGCAAAAGTAACAGGGTCTTCCTTTTCGGAGGGCTTAAGGGTTTCTATATACTTTTTGGCCTCAAGCTGTTTTGCAACGTAGGTCGAAAACATAGTAATGTCGTCGGCGCATTCGGTAAGGGCAACAGCCTTAATCTCGGAAAATATTTTGGGGTCTATGCCTTCTCCCAAAGCCGCAACCGAAGCCATTGCAGTGGCGTTGTTTGTAATGTATTCTTCCTGCTTTGTATATTCGTTGGGGAATTTTTTTGCGGCTTGGGCTTTAATTGAATTTAGCTCTTTTTCGCCTATGCCGTCTATATTCATAAAGCTGATTGATTCGAACGACATAGATTGTTTTTTCATCCAATCTTGCGCTGCCGCCGTGTCTTTGGGGAAAAGGGCGTTTGCTTTTGCCTGCAAGGCTGCCTTTTGTTCGGCGGTCATTTCCTGCGAAAATGCCGACAAAGCCGACAGGAGTAATGCTGTAAAAATAGTAATGCGTTTCATATGCTCGATATTCAATAAAAATGTAGTATATCTGTCAAGTTTTTCAAAGATTTTTTAGCGGCCCAATGGCGTCGGTTTTTGCGGTTTTAATTTTCAAAAAAAGTTTTTTTACGGGTGTTTTCGAGACACAAAAAAAGCCCTCCGCATTTTTGGCGGATGGCTTTTTGTTTTTATCGCTTTTTAATTAAAGCTGTTTAAAAAAGTCGTTGCCCTTGTTGTCTACAAGAATAAAGGCGGGGAAGTCTACAACGTCTATCTTCCAAACCGCTTCCATGCCCAATTCGGGATATTCTACAAGTTCAACTTTCTTTATGTTCTTTTCGGCAAGCAGGGCAGCAGGGCCGCCTATAGAGCCCAAGTAAAAGCCGCCGTGTTTTTTGCAGGCGTCGGTTACCTGTTGCGAGCGGTTGCCCTTTGCAATCATAATCATACTGCCGCCGTTAGACTGGAACAAATCTACATAGGGATCCATTCTGCCTGCAGTTGTAGGTCCGAAAGAACCCGAGGGTTTGCCTTGCGGGGTTTTTGCAGGGCCTGCATAGTAAACGGGGTGCTGCTTTAGATATTCGGGCATTCCTTCGCCCTTTAGCAGGCGTTCGCGTATCTTTGCATGGGCAATATCGCGGGCAACAATAATTGTGCCGTTAAGGCTAAGCCTTGTTTTTACGGGGTATTTCGACAACTCCGCCAAAACTTCGCTCATGGGTCTGTTAAGGTCTATGGAAACCGCGCCTTGGGCTGTGTCTACATTGCGGTATCTTTCGGGAATGTACTGGGCGGGGTTAGATTCAAGCTCTTCAAGCCAAATGCCGTCTTTGTCTATCTTTGCCTTTACGTTTCTGTCGGCCGAGCACGAAACGCCCAAACCTATGGGGCAGCTTGCACCGTGGCGCGGCATTCTTATAATGCGTACGTCTAAAGCGAAATATTTGCCGCCAAACTGCGCGCCAATGCCCAATTTGTGGGCGGCGTCTAGCAACTGCTTTTCCATTTCAACGTCTCTAAAGGCGTGTCCAAGCTCGTTGCCCTGGGTGGGCAAGTTGTCTAGATACTTTGTAGAGGCAAGCTTTACGGTTTTCAAGCAGGCTTCGGCACTAGTTCCACCTATTACAAACGCAACGTGGTAGGGAGGGCACGCGGCAGTTCCCAGGCTCTTTAGTTTTTCTACCAAAAACGGCAGTAGCTTTTCGGGGGTGATAATGGCCTTTGTTTCCTGATATAAATATGTTTTGTTTGCCGAGCCGCCGCCTTTTGCAACAAACAAAAATTCGTA
>SAMEA104315426__coassemble_1033_pt1 | contig 11009 bp, 12 predicted proteins | sample SAMEA104315426__metabat2_low_PE_002 | metagenome-assembled genome bin SAMEA104315426 (sample SAMEA104315426) | gut metagenome | biome: Monkey gut; feature: monkey-associated habitat; material: faeces | place: China | collected 2013
TTTTAGGTTGTCAATAATGGCGTTTTCGGTTTCAAAAACTCCGCCAATGCTAGTTCCCAAAAAAACGCCGCATTTATATTTTTTAAGAATTTCGGCGTTAAAATTTAAAAGGCTTTGGTTTAAAGCCGCCAAAAGCATTTTGCCGCAGTTCGAAATTTTAGAAGCGTTTTTTAGCTCGGGTATTTCGGCTTGCCCCGAAAACCTGTCGGCAAACCTTTCGCTTTCGAACAAATTTTGGTGTTTTAGCGCACGCTGTTGCGAAAGTGCCAAGTTGTAGGCTTCGTTGGGGTTGCGGGCGTTTGCGCACCAAAGCCCGTGCGAAACTACGGCAATGCTTTGGCTATTCATTGTTTTGCCAAAATATAATCTGCCAATGCGCCCATTGTGGCGAAAATCTTTTTGGCTTCGTCTTTGTCGTCTACCGAAATTTTATATTTGTTTTCGAGCATAACGATTAGCTCTAGCGCGTCTACCGAGTCTAGCCCAAGGCCGTCCTCCTCGAAAAGAGGGGTATTTTCGTCGGCAAAATCCAAGTCTTCGGCCTGAATGTTTAGCGAACAAGCCAGGTTCTTTTTTATGTCTGCAATTAAATCTTGTCTGTCCATATAATACGGCACAATACTTGTCTACAACGCCGTTATAGGCAAGCATTTATTCCCAATAGTCGTAAAAATTAAACCATTGGTAGGGGTATTTTTTTACATAGCTTTCAAGTTCGCTTACACACTTTTGTGCAAATTCGTTTATGTCGGTGTGTGTTTTTAAAGATTGCGCACAGCATAGCTCTACCATTTGGTATTGGCAAAGGCCTTTTCTTACGCAAAGGGTTTGTATAATGCCTTTGCGGGCTGCCATTGCCAGAGCAAAGGGCGCAATCGAAAACTTTATTTTTTTGCCCAAAAACGGGGTTTCTATGTATTTGCCGCCTGCGTACCTGTCGGAATGTATTGCAATAATAGTGCCGTTTTTAAGCTCTTTATAGGCTGCAAGCGACGCAAATTCATCTTCGTAGCCGCCCACGCTTTTTAGGGCGTCTATCTTGCTGGATTTTTCCCACAAAGACGCAATTTTGCCGTCTTCGGTTTGCGTTCCCAAAATTTTTACGGGGCAACTATATTGTTTTAGCGTGTTTGCCGAAATTGCCCAGCCGCCGAAATGCGCCGTTAAAACTATGCAAGATCCGCCTTCGTTTACAAGGTTTGAAATGCTTTTGTAGCAAAGATTTGCAATTTTTATTTTTTTGCTTTTTAGGTGGTAGGCAGCCTTGTCTAAAAGGCATATGCCGAAATTTAAAAAGTGCAAATATACTTTTGGCGAAAAATATGTCGGCTTTTTGCCGAAAACCATTTTTAGGTAGTTGCGCGAAATTGCGTTTACCGACGGCCTAAAATAGGCGAAGTAAAACGCCACAAATACAAGTAGCAAATATGCGGGCAAAAGCCCCGCCTTTAGCAGCATTGCAAAGCACCAGTTGCCGAAATAGCCGCCGTACGATTTGCCTTTCCATTTAACGTTTTGCATTGTCTTTAATAAAAATTTTACAGAGCGGATATGTTATGCAGGTAGACGCCAGCCAAACACATAATATTGAAAGGGCGGCAGCCAACCCCAAACTTTTTAGCACGGGGCTTTGCGTTAACGCCAAAGAGCCGAACGCAATTATTGTTGTAATCGCCGAAAGCGCAACGCACGCTTGAGTTTTTGCGGGGTTGCTGTCTTTTGCGCAAATTGTAAACACGGCATAGTCTTGCGCCAAACATATTGCAAAAATTACAAATATTGCGTTTATGGGGTTTATTGAAATTTTAAATATGCCCATAAGGGCTGCCGCCCACAAAATGCCCAAAAACACGCTTAGCATTACAACAAGGGGCTTTTTTATGCTTTTAAACATAATAAGCAGGTAGGCTGCGGCAAACAATACGGCAAAGCACGCAAATTTTGCCGTCCAAGTTTTAGAAAGACTTGCCATATCTTTGCCGAATTTTTTTGCGTTATACAGGCTTGCCGACGGCATAAATTCTTTCATTTGGCGTTCCAAAATTTCGAACTTTTCGCCGTCTACGTTCTTTATTATTGTAAGGGCCGCCTTTTGCGAAATGAAATTTTCGGCAAAGTCGCAAAAGGGCGTTTTTTGCAGGCTTTTTATGTCGTGTTTGTCTTGTGCGTTTAATATTGCGTCTTTAAAAAATTCGGGCTTAAAGCCAAGCTCTTTTGCCGATTCGTAAAAGTTTGAAACCGCCTTTTTGCCCTGCTCCGACACCCAAAATTTTTGCCAATTTTTTAGGCTGTTTTGCGCGCTTTTGTTTGATGGGCATAGTATGTACGCACTTTTAAATTCCAAATTTTGTGCCTTTAAAAATTCCGCCAAAAGTTCGTTGTTTTGCCTTAAAGCTTCGGGCGTGTCGGCATACACAACGGCGTAGGTATCGTTATAAAGGGCGTTTGCCCAAAGCTGCGTAATAAGCTGCGAGTCGGCCTTTCTTTGGGCGGAAATTCCGTTTAAAGAATTTATGTCGCTTTCGAAATTTATTTTTAAAGCAAAAAACACAGCCGGCAAAACCGAAAGGGCTGCCCCAAAAAACAGCGCTTTGTTAAAGCGGTTTTGAATGTTGTAAATTTTTTGCCCCAATTTTTCGAAAATTGTTACCTTTTTTAAACTCGATTTTTTGTATAAAAATGGCAGACAAAGCGTAAAAATTGCGGTAAGCAAAATGCCGAATGCCCCAAAAAAACCAAGCTGCGCAAAGCCCGTGTTAGAAAAGAAAAATATTATGGCAAACGCCGCAATGCTTGTTCCCGCCGCAATGCAAATGGGCTTTACATAGGTTGCCAAAATTTTGTTGGGGCAGCTTCCAGATTCGAGCGCATAGATTATGTGTATTGCGTAGTCTATGCCAACCCCTACGGCTATTGCGGCAAACGCCAAGGCAATTACCGAAACTTTTGCATACACAAAAGTTAAAATGCAAAATGCAGCCCCCATGCCAGCCAAAGAGGGTGCTATTGCAAATACAAGGTTAAGCTTTCTTTTAAATGCAACCGCGCAAATGCACGCCAGCAAAACCGCGGTTATATAGAGCGATTTAGACGACTCGCTTTTAGAGATTTTTGCGTTTTCGGCACTGGTAATGCAGCCGCCGCTAAAGGCGGTTTTTGTTTCCCATTTTTTGTCTATGGCAGCGACCGTGCTGTTTGTAAATTCGTAAAAGTTAGCCGATTTTTGCGCGTTAGACGGCGCAAAGTCTACCGTGGCAACAAGCAGCACATTGCCGTTTTTGCAAAGAAAGCCGTTTTTTATATCGCAATTTGGGTCTTTAAATTCCGCCAAATACCCGAAAACGATATTGCACATTCCGAATGGGTCTTTCGCCAAAATTTTTTTTGCAACCGCGCCTTCGGGCGAAAGCATTTTCTTTTTATATTCCGCCAAACGCTTTTTAGTTTCCCCTTTTTTTAGCCCGTTTAAAAAGCTTTCGCAATTTGCGTTAAATAGGTAGGCAAAAGAATTTGTTATGTTGTCTATTGCATTTTCGAAGTTTTCGGGCGAAATTTTCGGGCGGTTTACTTTTGTGCCCGATTTTTCAAGTTCTTTTGCCAAATTTTCGGCGGCCATAAGCGCGTTTTTGCCCGAAATGTTAAAGTATACTTTTCTTGAAAAATCCAGATTTTCGGCGGCTTTTTTTTGCGATAAGATAGAGTCGTTTACAACGGCAAGTATGTCGAACGGGTTTTCGTCGAAAGCGGCGTTTGTCAGGCGCAATGCGGCAAATGCGCACAGTGCCAATGCCGCAATCATGAAAATAACTAGGTTTTTTATGCGCATAAAACTATTTTAAAGCCAACTTTTTTAATATGCACTTTGGCAGCAGGAGACTTTCGAAATATAGCCTTGTATTCATAAGCGAAAATTTAAGCGTGTCTAAAAAGGGCTTGTAGTGCGAATTTTTTATGCTTTCTTCGGTATATACGGCGGGTATTTTAAGCTCTGTAAGGCCTATGCCGCCCCAGGCTGCCTTTACCAAAATTTCGGTTTCAAAAACAAAGCCCGAAAAGTTCAGCTTTAGCTTTTCTATCTCGCTTAACGGGTAGCACCTATAGCCGCATTGCGTGTCGCCAAGCTTTACTTTTGTTTCTTTGTAAAACCAAAAGTTGGAAAACTTGTTCATAAAAAGCCGCTTGGGGGGAATGGGCATTGTGGGATGTTCAAAGTCTCTTACTCCCACAATTATGCAATTTTTATTTTCGGCGGCGGCCTTTGCAAAATTTTGCGCAAATTCGGGCGGGTGCTGCAAGTCGGCATCTAAAGTTATTGCGTGCGTAAATCCAAGCTCGCAGGCCTTTTTAAACGCAATTTTTAGCGACTGCGCCTTGCCCAAATTTTTTTTGTTCCTTATAACAAGCGAGTTTTGATTTTCAAAAATTACGGGGGTTTGCGAGCCGTCGTCTACAACAATGGTAAAAAAGTTGCGCGAAACGGTTTCGGCAACGCAGTTTAGGCTTTTGTTGTGGTTGTAGCAGGCAATTACCGCACAGATTTTCATAGGCAGACTTTTTGCGCTTGAATAGTGTTTATATAAAAGCAATAGTAATTTTTTATAAAAGGTATCTAAAATATGATAGTCAACAACGAAAATCTTGAGAAAAGACGCAACGTTTGTTCGGAGCTGAAAAGCAAACTTATAGAGGCTTTGGATTTGCCCTATTTGCCGAGCGATTTGTCCGACGATATTCCCATTGTGGGTCTTGGCCTTGGGTTAGACTCGCTAGACATTCTTGAAGTTGTAAGCTGCGTAGAAAGCAATTTTGGTGTGAAAATGCCCGAATCGGGGCTTGGCGAGCTGCGTTCGATAAACACTTTGGTAGACTATATTTTGGCAAATAAATGAAAACTATGCTTTTAAAGGAAAATTGGGCGAATGCCGAAGAGTTTGCCTGTGTGGCGGGCAGCGAAGCCGTTGCGGTGTATAAGTCGCTTAAAGACGAATATTTAGCATTGCGCAACAGCGCGCTTTTAAGCGATTTGTCGTACTTAAAGCCGTTTATTTATACCGAAAGCGACGCAGTAGACAATCTCGACGCCGTATTGACTTCGAACATATTAAAGCTTAGATACGGCAAAGTTGTAGATTCGTTTTTTGCCGACAATAACGGAAATATTGCAGCCGAAACTTTTGTTGCCGACACGGGCGACTTTGTTTTGCTTATTGCCGACGCTTTGGAAAATGCCGATATTTCGGCTTTAAAAAACGGCGCAAAAGACGCGAGCGAAACTCACTGCCTTTTTTCGGTAGACGGGCCTTTGGCGTATAAGGCGGCAAAAGAGGTTTTTGGTTCCGACATTCTAAACCTTTCGTTTATGTCGTGCGAAACGTACGACTACGATGGCGAAAAGGTTGTTTTGTTGCGCTGTGGCAAAACGGGCGAATTTGGCTATATGTTTTTTGCGCCCAAGGCGGTTGCAGGCAAACTATTTTTGCAGCTAAAAAGCGCGGTAGAAAGTTTAAAAGGCACTCTCGGCGGCTTTAAGGCGCTGGACTTGGCTGCAATGGAATCGAACTTTTACTGTACCAGAAACGAAGGTGCAAAAGTAGGCAATATGGCGCAGCTTGGGCTTTTGTGGGCGGTAGATTTCGACAAGGAATCGTTTTCGGGTTCCGAAAAAATATTGGAATACCGCAAAGACGAATCTTTAATGCCCGTAGTTTGCGTAAGGGGCAATATTGCCGACAATGCCGAAATTTTTGCCGACGGCGAAAGCGTAGGGCGCGTTGTTTGCAGCAAATTTAGCTATGCAGTAAACGACAATTTGGGAATGGCTATTTTCAAGCGCAAATACGCGTTGGCTGGCTTCGAATTTTCCTCGAAGGCAAGCGAAAACTTGGGCGATATTTCTACAATTTCGCGCCCGTGCGTAATGACAAAAAGCCTTGAAAACGGAATGGAGCAATAGTGAAACTTGCGGGTAAAACGGTTTTAATTACGGGCGGTTCGCGCGGTATAGGGGCTGCCATAGCAGAACTTTTTGCCGAAGAGGGCGCGTTTGTTTGCTTTACATACAAGTCTTCGGTGCAGCTTGCCGAAGATTTGGCAAAAAAAATAGGCGGCAAAGCGTACCCGTGCGGGCAGGATAACCCCGAAGAAATCTCGCGCATTGTAGACGAAATTTGCGCCGAACGCGGCAAGATAGACATTCTTGTAAACAACGCCGGCATTACAAAAGACGGCTACATAATGCTTATGAGCGAATGCGATTTTAAAAGCGTTATCGACACAAACCTTACGGGCGCGTTTTTGTGGACAAAGGCGGTTATGCGCAAAATGTATGCAAAAAAATCGGGCAGCGTTGTGTTTGTGTCGTCGGTGTCGGGCTTAACGGGCGTTGTAGGGCAGGCAAACTATGCGGCAAGCAAGGGCGCAATGCTTTCGTTTATGCGCGTAGCTGCAGCCGAAGGCGGCATGAAGGGCATTCGCGTAAACGCGGTAGCCCCCGGTTTTGTTAAGACCGATATGACAGCAAAAATACCGCGAGCCATAGCCGCCGCCCAGTGCGAAAAAATTACATTAAAGCGTTTTGCAGACCCCACCGAAATTGCAAAGGCGGTTTTGTTTTTGGCGTGCGACGACGCCTCGTATATTACGGGGCAGTGCCTTGTTGTAGACGGCGGGCTAATTTCGCACGCGTAAGGCATATGCAAAAAAGCGGCGTATTTTTGCGCTGCTTTTTTTGTTTAAAAGACAATTAAAAAAACGCGTTATCTTCGTTTTTCTATATCCCAAAAAATCTTCGCGTTTTTTGCAAACTGCTCGTCAGACAAGCTTAGGTATAGTTCCGCCAAATCAATTAAATTTTGGCTTATTGCGCCTTTTTCGCCAAACTCTTTGCCCATTTCGTTGAAAGCCGCAAATATTTTTTTAACCCTTAAAGATGTTTGCGATTTTTCGCCCAGCAGGGGAGCTTCGCCGCGGCAAATATTTGCAATGTAGTTTAGGTTTAGCGCGCTTGCAATGCTATTGTATGTTTGGCTTATTACATTGAACGCCGAATTTTTGCGCCCAAGCGCGCAGTTTATGGTGATAAATTTTTTGCCTTTTAATGCAGTAGAATTTTCAACCGTATTATTTTTCTGGTTATAGGCATACCCGTCTATTAGGGGGAAACATCTGTCGAAAAATATTTTTACATGCGAGCTTGTAGAATAAAAATATACGGGGCTTATGCACACAATGGCGTCGCACTGTTTTAAAAGCGTTAAAATATTTTGCATATTGTCGGTTTGCACGCATTTGCCCGTTTTTACGCAGGCAAAGCACCCCCTGCAAGGCGCAATGTTTTGGGTAGCCAAATCTATGTCGAAAATTTCGGCATTGGCGTCTTTTAAACCGTCTTTAAACAGGTTGCCAAGCTTTTCGCAAAGCCCGGTTTTGCGCGGGTTGCCCCTTAATATTAAAACTTTCATTGCGCGTTTTTAGGTACTGCCAAAACAATGGTGCCTTCGGCAATTTTTTCGGCGTTAACATATGCCGTAGCCGAAAACTGGAAAAGCCCGTTAAAGCTGCGCACAATTTTTGCGCAAAGTTTTAGTGTGTCGGGCGGGCGGGCAACCTTTAAATATTTCATATTTGCAGATGCCAAATAAAAAATTTTGCCGTTTTTGCCGTTTTTTAGCGCAAGCAATATCCCACCTGTTTGGGCAAGGGCCTCGCAGGTAAGCACCCCGGGCATAATGGGTTGGTTGGGAAAATGCCCCTTAAAAAAGGGCAGTGTTTCGTCTAAAAACAATTCGCATTCTATTTGCGTGTCGGTGTGCGAAACAACTTTGTCGACCATTAAAAAAGGTTCTCTGTGCGGCAGCAGTTTCTTTATTTCGTCTTTGTCCATTGTGGTTATTTTGTATTTTTTAAATTTGCGTCTATGCTTTTTAAATTGCGGTAAATTTCGTTGTAGGCTTTTGCCGAAATTGCGTCGGCGTTGCGGCATTCTTGCGGGTCTATGGGGCTACCTACGCAAATTGTAAGCGTTTGCATAAACTTTGGGCGAAAGCTTTTTTGCCCCTTTGCCATAAATTTGTCGCTAAAGCGTATTGTGCAGGTTGCCACGGTTTTGTTTAGCTCTTTTGCAAGTTTAAAAGCCGATTTTTTAAAGTCTGTAAGCTCGCAGTTGCGGCTGCGCTGGCCTTCGGGGAATATTATAAGGCGGTGCTTGTTCCTTAAAACATCTGCACATTTTTTGTAGGCGTTTTGAACCGACAAAATGTCGTCTTTAGAAATCGAAACAAAATTGAATATGTAAAAGAAAAGCAAAATGAAGGGATTTTTCTTGTATTTTGTCTTTACCAAAATTCCGGCATCGCCTATTAGGGCTAGCATTATAAAAGGGTCTATAAACGAGGTGTGGTTTGCCACATAAATATCGGCTTTGTTCAGATTTTCTTTGCCGCAAATTTTTACGGTATACCCGCCCATTTTAGGCAGCGCAAAAAATACATAAATGGTCATTGTAATTTGTATTATTCGCGAAATTGCCCTGCTTTGCAGGTTTTTATCGAAAAACAAAACAATATACGCCAAAACCGAGGCGAAAACGGCGGGGATTGCCAAAATGCCGAAAACTACAAAGCCCATGCAAAACCAAAGCGAGCATAAAAATTCTTTTACATTTTTAAGCATTTTTTCTTTAAAACTAAATAGGTTACAATTAGCGCAATAACAAGGGTTATTGCAATTAAGAACTTTTCCCTAAACGCAGAGTTGAAAATCAAAATCATTGCAAGTGCAATAAGGCCCTGCACGCAAATATTTATAAGCAAATATGTAAAAATTTGCGATTTTTTTGAAAGCGACGCTAATATTAGATTTTGCGCAAAATAGGGTACGCCAGGAACTGCCCTTATAAAAAAGTTAAGCTTAAAATATATGGCGTCTTCGGCGTGCTGCGGCAAAAATTTGTTTTTAAGCTCTCTTACATAGGGCAGCTCCGAAAACACGTTGCCTATAAAAAAGCCTATAAGCGAGCTGGTAAAAAGCCCTGTAATGCAAAGCAAAAAAGCTTTTGGCAAGGCATACGCGCTTGCCGCAAAAACATAGCAAAACGAAAGGGGAACCCCCACGGCGCACCCTATGCCCATAACCGGCAAAAAAACATATGCCGACGAATTGTTTTGGGCAAATTCCTCGAAAGCTTTTACAACTTGCGCAAAGCCCCAAAAATATTGAACGCATATTGCCGCCAATATTATTAAGACTACCTTTGCATATTTAAAAAACATATGCCGCCCATACTATGGCATTTGCGTTTTCTATCAAGAAAATACAAAGTTAAAAATGTTTGTAAAATTATGCGGCTAATGCCAGTGTTATGCTAGTTTATGAATGTTGTATACTACAAGATTTTGGCAAAAGACGCGTTTTCGCCCACAACGCAGTTCGACTATTCTCCCTATTTGCCGCAAAACGGCAAGGCGGGCAAATGGCTGCCCGAAATAGAAAAGGCGCAAATAAGAAAGGCGGGCTACTACGTTTCGCGCTACTGGAATATGTGGTACGAAGAGGGCTGCAGAATATACGAAGTTGAATGCAAGGGTCTTTTGTTGGGCGACGAAAACGGCGTTGAAAAGCAGGCCTGTTGCGCGCAAATTAGGCTGCTAAAAGACGTAACCGAAAGCCTTGTGGGCTTTTTGGATTTGTCGGCTTTTTGCGAATTTGAAAAACCGCGCTTTAATACTGGCCCCGGCAACACGGGTTTGCGCAACACTGGCTCGTATAACAGCGGCAATTTTAACACGGGTAGCCGCAACACAGGCAACCTAAATAGCGGCGACTTTAACACGGGCGACAACAACACAGGCATAGACAACGTTGGTGACAACAACATAGGCAGCGCAAACAGCGGGTGTTCCAACATTGGGCATTCAAACAGCGGCAATTTCAACAAAGGTAGCTACAACACCGGCAAATGCAACACGGGGCATTGCAACACTGGCAGCTTTAATGTGGGCAATTCAAACGTTGGCAAATGGAATGTCGGCAACTACCACTGCGGCTTTTTCAACACAAAAGAAGCCCCGATAATGATGTTCAACAAGCCGGCAAATGTTAAAATAAGCCAGGTAAAAATGCCGCTTTTTTTGAACGAAAAAGACTGCAAAGCAGCTTTCGAAAAAACAACCCTAAAAGACATTCAAGACGCATTGGCATTGCCGAATTTCGATTTTGAAATATTCGAGGCAATTACGGGAATTTCGAAAGCCGATTTTGAAAGGCGACTAAACCAAACTTTGTAAAGGACAAACCTTTTGCGGCAATTAACAAAAAACCGAACCTTTTTAATGGTTCGGCTTTTTGCATTTTGCGGTTTTTATTAGTACCAGCCCTTGCGCATTGGCGGGTTTATAAACGAATTTATTTTTGCAGAACCGCCTTTGCATACCATATTTTTGCTATCCCAAACAATGTTTTCGTTTGCGCGCAAGGTAAGGTTGCCCAGCTGCACAATTTCGGTAAGTTTTGCCGCAGTTTCGAAATCGGAAGCCGCTTTTTTTACCTTGCCCGTAATTGCGTCTATAAAGTTTATGTGGTGGTCGTTATAGCGTATTCTAGGTTCGCTTTCGGGAACGGACATTGCAAACTTTGTCCGCTTTTTCGGGAGCACTACGGGCTTGCCGAAAAGGTGCATTGTAGGCGAGTATAGCACGCCTTCGTCGCCTATAATGAACATTCCGTCTTCGGTAGATAAGTCTTTGTAGCTACGACCGGTGTCGGTATATTCTTTGGGCAACTTTGGCAAAAACGACAAATCGTAGTTTTTATACGAATCCCACGTTCCGTTTTTGTCGGGCTTAACAAAGCCGCTATACCACTTTAGCTTTACCTTTTGTCCCTGGTTGCTTGTGTCGAAATTGTATATAACTTCGTCTTGAAGCGGAACGGAAATTTCGGTGCCGCCGCGCTGGCGCGATGTTATTAAACTTGGCATATCAAGCCCGAGGGCGGTGTAGGGCACGTCTATT
>SAMEA104315426__coassemble_1060_pt1 | contig 10835 bp, 8 predicted proteins | sample SAMEA104315426__metabat2_low_PE_002 | metagenome-assembled genome bin SAMEA104315426 (sample SAMEA104315426) | gut metagenome | biome: Monkey gut; feature: monkey-associated habitat; material: faeces | place: China | collected 2013
TTTTTGTTTTATTTGTTGCAATAAAGCGGCTTTTTCAGTCTTTGTTAGCCCGAACGCAAAAATTGCGACAAAAACAAAAATTTCTGTAATAGAAATATCGAACAAAAATTTTGCGAATGCAAAATCTATGCACACAAGATTTATTAGAATTTTAGAACATATTATCGCAAATGCACAGACGGCAAAAATTCTAACAGCAACTTCGGTTATGTAGCCATATATGCTTATGTTATATGCCTTTTTTGCCATAATAATTCTTGATATTGCAACTAAAGACATCATTGCAACCAAAACAAAATATACATAATCTGGGCTAAAGCCATATTTTAAAAATATATACGAAATCGGCACATTTAAAATATTTATAATGAATAAGATAATCTCGTAAACCTTTATGTTTCCCTCGGCGAATAGCCCTACCGCAAATGGCCAGGAAACCGTATCAATTATAATCGAAATAGTTAACAAAACCACAAAGGAATTCGTGTAGGCGGGATATTCTCCAAGCCACAAATACAAAAAATAATCGGCTCTTGCAATTATGGGGAAAGCCAATATTGCCATTAAAAAAAATGAAAATTTCGAGCTTAAGAAAACAGTTCTTTGCATTGCAGGCAAATTTTTGTCGGCATACAACTTTGTTATTTGCGGTTGGGCTGATACCAAAAAGGTATTTACAAAACTTGCAAGTGTAGATGATATTTGCACTGAAATGCCTCTTGCAGCGTTTATGGCATTACCAAAAAACAAGTTCAGCATTATATTTAGCCCTTGGTCTCTTAGAATTGTAGCTCCATTACCCAAAAACGCCCAACCTGTAAATATACCCATATGCTTAAGTATACCAAAATCTACGGCAAGGCGTTGCTTATATTGCCCAAATTTTATTCTTATATACACCGAACACAGAGCTAAAACTGCTAGTATTACAAGCGTATTTAGCGTTGCAAAAAATGGCAATTTATCAAACGGAGCAAACAATAGACAAATTGCAACCAGCAGCTTGCACAAGGCTTCGAACACACCTTTAAAGGCGTAAAACGACATTTTTTCGTAGGCAATAATTATTGCATCAAAAGGAACATATAACATTCTTAATGCGAAGCTTACGCATGCACAAAATAAAACATAAACGGCAATATCTACCCTATGAAAATCAATAACCATTTTATTGCATACAAACCAGTAGCCCCCCGCAAAAGCGAATATGCACAAAACTGTCCCTAAAAAAACTTGCATAAATAACGCCGTAGAAAACAACTTTTGGATTTTTGCGACGTTATTTTTGCCCAATTCGTAGGTAATAAAACGGCTGATAGAAACGGGAATTGCCCCAGTAACAATTTCGAACATAGCAACAACGCCGTATACAACGTTGTATATGCCAAAATCTTCAACGCCAAGCTGCTTTAGAACAACTCTTGTAGAGAAAAAACCTACAAAAACGCAAAATATCTGTCTTAAGAACAAATATATTGTGTTCTTTAAAAGCCTTTTCTTTGAAGCGACGTATGCCATTGCAAAAGTAAAGCAACCTAAAAAGCTACCTTAGCACTTTTTTTAGCAATTCTATGCCTTGGCGAGGTATCATTTCCTTTACGGATTTGTATATTTCGCTTTTTTTAGACAGTGTAATTTCGCTAATTAGCTTTAGCGCGGTACTTTCGTCTTGGCTATCTGTAAATACTTCGAACAACATAGATTTGGAAATTTTTGGCGAGATGAATTTATTATAGACCTTTTCAAACTCGTCTTTGTTGGAAGCACACATATATTCAACTCCCAAGTCGGTTGCATAGTGCTTTACAAGCTCGGTAGATTTATTCCCGTAGTGTCCGCTTGCAGCAATATATTTGTCGGTATCGTTTCCAAAGCGGTTCGCCAAATGGTTGAATAGCTTAAATTCTGCGCCTTTGCCGTTATTTACAAGCAAAATTCTAACATTATTGCCGAGATTTTTATTGCCCAAGCTGTTCATATCGTAAAAGAACGATAAGTCGCCTATAATGCCAAAATACAGCTTGTCTTTATTCGCTAAAGCCGCTCCTATCAACGACGACATACACCCGTCTATGCCAAACCCGCCGGTATTTGAGTAGCACAAAACCCCTTTGGGTAAATCAAAGAAATTCCAAGTTCTTAGCGAGTTTAAAATTGCAAAGTGCACAACGCTACCTTGCGGGATTTTGCCGGCCATTTTAGATGCAATCCATAAATTAGAGAACGGCAATTCTGAAACCTTTGCAAAAATCTCTCTTGTTTTATCTCTATAAAAATCCAATAAACTAGCTGCATCGATATTTTTTGCAATATGCTCTTTTGCGTAATGCTCAAAGAAAAATTCCTCAGGCATTTCAAAGACTTTCGAAAGATGCTTAAATGTATCCCTCATTTCGCCATCGGGATTAACCCTCCATACATTTTGCGGATTTGCCGCAAAAAGGGCATACTCGCCCGATACATCGCCTATATGTATGGCTAAATTCGGGCAGTTTTTTTTCAGATATTGTTGGCTAAAATAAGGAACACAATTAAATTTATATTTGCCGTTATAATTGCTTGTGTGGTCGCACAACACAACAGCTCCTGTTTTTTTGCAAAAATTATCTACTGCATCTTCAAGTTTCTGAGACCATTTTTTGTGCGAACCTACAATTATAGCTATTTTTTCGGCATCTATTGAGGGGAATTTATCGCCCACACAAATTCTATCAATTTTCTTTGCCTCAGGCAAAGTTTCTACCGAGTAATCCTGCAAATATTCTGTTTCCAAATTGATATGTACGGGGCCGCCACCGTTGCGAAACAATTCCGATAACGCTTTGTTTGCCAATAGGTTGCAATTCCACTCGTCTTCGCTGTTTTTTACCGGTCTTAATAGCACGCTAATTTTTGCAATATCGTTGGGCAAAACTGTTCTGTCTAAAACTTGTGGCATATTGTGCCCTATTCTGTTATGGTTTTGCAAAGACGTTATAGCTAAAACCGGAATTTTTCTATAATATGCCTCGGTTAAGGCTGGCATGTAATTTCTTGAAGCGGTGGCTCCTGTGCAACTTATGGCAACAGGTTCGTTAGACTCAACTGCCAATCCACAAGCCATGTAGGCTGCCGAACGTTCGTCTACCGACGAGTATATTTCAAAATAAGGATCTTGCTGTATGCTAGCTACAAAGGTTACATTTGTTGCCCCCGGCGAGGCTATAACTTTTTTTATGCCGTACTGTTTCATTAAAGAAATAACAATCTGCACATTGCGTTCGGCTGAATAAAAATTTTTCATATAAATATAAGGTAAAGTATACTTCTATAGTGGCAACAAGAGCATTTTAGGGCAAGAAAATCTTTTTTAGCCCCCTTACAGCTTTTTGTTTTTGTATGCGTTTATTATGCCTTGGCAGCCCGAAAGGATTTCGTTGTAGGCGGCGGCAAAATCGCCCGTATACCATGGGTCGTCTACTTCGGTGTTGGCGGTGTCGGAAAATTCGGGCAACAAATGCACTTTGCCCAAAAGGTTTTCGCCGCATATGCGTTTTATATTGCTTAGGTTGCTAAAATCCATACATGCAATTAGGTCGAACTTTTGCAGGTCTTGGCTTGTCATTTTTCTGGCAAACTTGCCTTCGCACGAAATGCCGTGTTTTGCCAATTCGCGCCTTGCCGGCGGGTATACCGCATTGCCCAATTCTTCGCTGCTTACCGCAGCCGATTCCACATAAAAATTAAGCCCCTCTTTTTGCGCCAAATCTTTCATTATAAATTCGGCCATTGGGCTTCGGCAAATGTTGCCGTGGCATACAAACAATATCTTATACATAACCTAAATTTGCTGACGTTTTAAAAGCGTTTACTCTTATATTTTATTGTGTTGTTATCAAGAATTTTCTGCCAACTTTGCTAGGCTGCACTATAAAAATATTGACTATGCAAGACATTTTTGCAATAATAGAAGTACTAACTTAAATTGTATAATATGATGAATGTAAGATGTTTATTAGCTGTTGTGTCGGCTTGTGCGTTTTCGCTTGGCGCCTATGCCGAAAAAACTTTGCCTAACGGCGATGTGGTTAACTTGCACCCTAGGGTAAAAGACGAATACCTAGAGCAAGACGCCCCCTTAAAAATTCTTTTAGACGAAAGCGAGAATAACCGCTGGAAACAAACTCGCATACAAATTCCCGACGGCACCGTTCACTACACCGGCTACTACAGCAAAAACCACTGGGGGCCAAAAAACGACTATTTTGTGTGCCTAGTAAGGCGCAAGGGTTTGCCGCGCGGAGCTTCGGTTTTGTGCAAATATGTATTAAAGGAAAATGCCTTGCGCGAGCTTTGCATAATAAGGGGCGAAGCCACCTACGACCACACCCGCAACATAGTGTGGGGGCTTCAGGGCAACAGGTTTTACAAGATAGACCTTAACAAACCCGTAAGCCCAACGGCATTTGCCCCCGAATATATATTTCAAGACTCTATGAAAAACTCGTATTTATACGGGCCTTTGGAGATAGACGAAAAGCGCGGTTTGGCGTTCTTCGGCATAGGGGTTGAAGACAAGGCAAAAAAAGAGGCGGCAAACGCCCTTGTTAAGGAGAAAAAAGACCCGCGTTTGGAATATATAGGCGAGCGTTCGTTTATGGTGTTAGACCTAAACACGGGCAAGCTTTTAAAGCGCATACCCATGGGCGGCAATTTTAACACAAACCACTGGATAGCCATGCCCGACGGCGAAAACGTTATTTTTGCGCACGAAGGCATAACCGACACCATTGCCGACCGCATAAATATGATAAATTGGAAAACGGGCGAAAAGAAATGCCTGCACAACCATATAATAGACAAAAAATCGGGCAGAATGCTAGAGTGCATTGGCCACGAAATGCGCGGCGGCGACTATGTTAGCGCGGTAAGATACGCACAGTCGGAATTGGGCGGCGCAATTATTAGAATGAAAAAAGACGGCTCCGACTACCACGTTGCCGACTACGACAGCTACTGGCATTCTTCAACCAACCCCGACACGGGCGAAATTATAGTTGCCGACACGATTTGGAGCGGCAAATACAATGTGCGAAACAAAAAGAAGGGCTACGGCTACATAATCAGGCTTGATATGAAAAACGGCACAAAGGAAATCCTTAAAGAGATAAAGATAAACGCTCAAAACGGGGCAAACCACCCCCACCCTTCGCTTAACGGCGACGGAACCAAAGTTCTCTTTAGCGAACCTGCCGACGACAAATACGAAAATAATTCGCTAACCTTATTAGAATTGGTAAAATAGGAGGAAATTTATAATGAAATTTGCATTTTATGCTTTGCTTGCGGCTTTTGCGCTAAACCTGTTTGCAGCCGAAAATAAACCGCAATATAAAGACGAAGCTCCCCAGCCGGATGTTTACAAAGAAGTAAAACGAAACTGGAAAGAGCACACTTTGCAGCTTGAAAACCGCCATGTAATGCGCGCATATTACACGCACAATTCTTTTGGCAAAGACAATAAAACTGTAATCTGCTATTCGCACGACAAAGATCTTAAAGATCCGCGCGTTCATGTATACGATATTGCCCAGAGCAAATTTGTAAAAGAAGTTAAGCTCGACAAAATGTTTTCGGGGTATTGCACATTGGGGGCAATACATTGCGCTTCGCAAAACTGCATATATATAACGCGCAACAACAAGATATACAAAGTTGACCTAAACGACGGCAAAACTTCGGTGTTTTTCGAGCACCCCATTAAAACTGCGGCGCTCCACAACGGCGACATAAACAAAGACGAAACTTTAATGGTTATGGGGGCCTATGCAAATAATCCCGATAAAAAAGACCAATACAGTTATCTTGGTTTTTGCGTTATAGACCTAAAAACAGGCAAGCTGATAAAAGATGTTGGTATGGGCAACTACCGCTTTGTTGCAAACCACTTCCAATTTATGGACGACAACCCCGACTACATAATGTATGCGCACGAGGGCGAAACTTCTACAATTCCCGACCGCATAAACCGCATAAACTGGAAAACGGGCTGGCACAAAATTTTACACAACCACTATTTAGACAAAAACAACGGCTCGCTTATAGAGTGCATTGGCCACGAAATGACCGGCGGCAATAAGATTGCGGCTGTAAGGTATTCGGTTAGCAAAATTCCAGGGGCGTTGGTTACAATGAATACCGACGGCAGCGACTACAAGGTTGTAGACTACGACAACTATTGGCACTGCGCTATAAATGCCGACGGCACAGTATATGTTGCCGATACAATGTGGTGGGGCAACACAAAGCGCGTTTCGGGCGACAAAAAGAACCCAAAGGCTTGGATTATTCTGCTCGATTCAAAAACCAAAACAAAAGAGGTTTTAAAATCGTTTAGGGGCGAAAACAAGCACAACTACTATCACCCGCACCCTGCGGTAAGCAGCGACGGACGCCTTGTATATTTTAGCGAAGGCGGCGGCGAATTTGTAAAGGTTACCCTTTTCGAATTGCTGGACAAATCGCTTTAAAACTTCAAAAAACAAAAATCCGCACCGTCTTTTTGGTGCGGATTTTTTATTATTTATCTGCAACAATTTTGCCGCAAACATCGCCAACGTGCGCGTAATATTCAATATGTTCTGCGCTGCATTCCAAAAGTTTTGGCTTAAATTCAACAAAGCCTTTTTGGAAAACGCAAACCACGCAAGAACCCCCGAAAAGGAATTTGCCCATTTGGGCTGCGGCCTTAACATTTGCGCTAATTTTATCGAAATTTACTATGCTGCCGACGTTTGTTGCCCCTATTTGCACAACTGCGCAATAAGCCCCGCTTTTGTGGCGCAATATGTTTACAACCCTTTCGTTTTGCAAAAGATATTTCAAGCCTTTGCAAAGCGCAATTGGGCTAACCGAATTTAAGTGCCCTTTTATGCGTTTTTGGGCTTCTATTGTTCCGGAAATCGGGTAGTGAAACCTATGGTAGTCTACGGGGCTTAGCCTAGAAATAAGAATAGAGCCGCCGTTAAAAAGCTTTGCGCATTCGGCACAGCCCAAAAGTTGGGCAAGGTCTAGCTTTTGGCCTTTAGCGTAAAACGAATAGTTTTCGTCTATATTTTGCACTGCCAAATTGCGCGAATCGGCGGGAAAAAATACGCAGTCTTCGCCGCCTTTGGGAGCTCTGGCTTCGGGCAAAAGCTCTCTTGTAAAAAAGTCGTTAAAATTGGCAAAGTCTTTTTTTGGGCAATCGTCTAAATTTATGGAGTGTGCCTTTGCAAATTTTGGCCCGGCATTTTTGCTTATAGAAGAGTTTGCCCAAACGCCGAAGATTTTCGAAAAAACCTTGCGCTTAATTAACGCCCACAAAACAAGTTTGCCTACAGCGTTAGAATATAAAAACTTTAAAAAAAGCTCGGCTGGAACTTCTTCGGTTTCGTAGTTGTTTGTGTGTGAATTGTAAATTTTTATCGCCATTGTGTGTCTTGATAAGAAAGCAGCCTTTGCTTTAGCCCCGTGTCGCGCTTAAGCGACTTGTCGTTGGCTATCGCCATCTGCCATGCGTATGGTTCGCCGATAATGAACGCCTTTTTCTTTGCCCTTGTCAATGCAGTATACAATAAATTGCGCTGCAAAAGCATAAAGTGGCTTTTCATTAAAATTAAAACTATTACGGGAAATTCGCTACCTTGCGATTTATGCACGCTAACCGCATACGCCAAACGCAGGTCGAAGGCATCGCTTTTTGTAAATTCCGCGGTTTTGCCCTGAAAATCGACGTCTAAAACGTCGTCGGAAATTCCGCTTAAAATGCCCATATCGCCGTTGTAAACGTCTAGCAAATAGTTGTTTTTTGTCTGGATAAGTTTGTCGCCCTTTTTAAATAAAGTTGCCCCTATTCGCGTGCTTTGTGTGTTTTTGTTTAAACGCTGCTGCAAGGTATCGTTTAAAGCCCCAATGCCCGCCTGCCCCTTGTGCATTGGCAGCAAAAATTGAACGTCGTTTATAATGTCAACTTCTGGCATACATTTCGGGATTTCGTTTTCAAGCAAGTGCAATGCCGTTTTTACCGCGTTTTCGGGGCTGTCTACCGCAAAAAATTCAACCTGACTAAAGGGGCTAATGGGCATCGAAGCCTTGTATTGCGAAAGCGTATTTCTGCCTTCTAGAATATCGTGGGCAAGATCTACTATGTCGGAATTTTCGCTTTGCCTAAAAATTCTTTTTAAAACAACGGTCTTAAAAATTCCGCATTCAATAATGTCTTTTAAAACATTGCCCGCCCCAACGCTGGGCAGCTGGTCTATGTCGCCTACAAGCAAAAGGTGCGCACTTTCCTTTACGGCTTTAAACAGGGCATTTGCCAGTTTTTCGTCTAGCATAGAAGATTCGTCTACAATAACAAAATCGGCTTCAAGCTTTTTGTCGCGCCCATAAGTAAAGCCGCCCGTTTGTGGGTTATATGCCAATATTCTGTGGATTGTTTGCGCCGGCATATTGCAGCTTTGCGCCATTCTTTGCGCCGCCCTGCCCGTTGGTGCCGCCAAAACTATTTTTACTTTTTTTGCGTTTAAAATTGTAGTTATTGCCCTTAACACCGTTGTTTTGCCGGTGCCTGGCCCGCCGGTTATAACGCAAATCTTGTTTTTAATGGAATTTTTTACCGCCGAAACTTGCTCTGGCGACAACTGCGTATTCAGCTTTTCCTGCGCCCAAACAACAGCTTTATCTACCGCAATTTGCGGCAGGCAAGAATGCTCTGCATTTATAGAATTTAGGCTTTCTGCAATGCGCCTTTCGCATATTGCATTTGCTTTTAGTTGAACAAAATGCGAATTTATAAGCACAAGCTCGCCCAAATTTATCATTTCCAAAAGGCGTTCCTTGCAAAGGACTGCATCTACCGCCAAGTTTTGCGAAGCGGTTTCAATTAAAATGTCTATGTCGGCCATTGTATGCCCAAGCTGCTCAAACTCGCTTAAAGTAAAGCTTAGCCCCGCTTTTATTCTAAAATTCCACTCGTTTGCAATGCCCGAATTCAACGCAATTTGATCGGCGGTTTTAAAGCCTATACCGCTAATTTCCATAGCCAACTTATATGGGTTTTCGGCAATCACGCCAAGGGCTTTTTCGCCGTATTTTTTAACTATGTCGGCGCAGTGCTTTATGCCAACCCCGTAGGTTCTAAGCTGCATTACAACTTCGCGCAAATTGCGTTGGGCGTCCCACGATTTTTTAATTTCCTTAACGCGCTTTTCGCCAATGCCCGCAACCTCTCTTAGACGGGCAGAATCTTCGTCTATAATTTTCAGCGTATTTTCGCCAAAGCGGTTTACAATCTTTTCGGCATAGCCTTTGCCTATTCCCTGAATTAGCCCGCTGCCCAGAAATTTTTTTATGCCGTATAGCGACGACGGCAGCTTGCTTTTAAATGAAACTACTTTTAGCTGGTCGCCGTAGCTTTTATGGCGTTGCCAATAGCCTTTTGCCTCAATAGTTTCGCCGCATTGAATTGAAGGCAGCGTTCCCGTTATGGTAAACGAATTTTTGTCGGAACTTTTTATTTGGGCAACGCAATAGTTGTTGTCTTCGTTGTAAAAAAGAATTTTTTCTACAACGCCCTCTATAGTTGACAACGCGCCTTCCATTACAGGCTTGCCCCGAAAAAGCGTTCGGCCATTTCAGAAAAGTCGGAATAAACGCCAAGTGCGTTTTTAGCTTTTTTAGACAAATCCGCCTTTGCAACGGTGCCGGTTGCAACCAATGTGCAGTTTACCCCCGCATTTTGCGCCGAATTATAGTCGTATAGCGAATCGCCCACAATAAGCGCGTTTTCGGGCAAAAGCTTCATCTTGTTTAGGGCTGTAAATGTAAATTCTTTGTCGGGCTTGCGCGGCGAATGCAATGTTGTTCCCGTTACCGCGCAAAAATACGGCAAAATGCTTAGCTTCGACAAAATTTCGCGGGCGGCGTGTTCCTCTTTATTTGTAAAAAGCGCAATTTTATACTTTTTTTTGCGCAAAAATTCCAGGAACTCTACCGTGCGGGGCATTAGGGTTAGGCCGTCGAACATAAAGCGGTAAAAATTTTCCGTATAAATTTCGGCCAAGCGCATAGCGTCTTTTTCGCCGAAAAGCTTGCCCATAGTAATCAATATAGAGCCGCCTACGCTGTTTACCGTATTTTCAAAATTGGGCGGTTCAAGCCCAAGCTTTCTTGCCGCATACGATGCGCACGAATGTATTGCGTGGAAATTGTCTACCAATGTTCCGTCTAAATCGAACAATATGCCCTTTATGTTGCCGTTTTCCACCTTGTTGTTGTCTCCCCTAAATTATCCCGAAAAAGCCTATTTCTTTGTTGAAATAGGCTTCTTGCTAAAGGGTTATGAAAATTACGGTTTAGTAATCTTCTATCGAAATTGCGCCCCACAAGAACTGGGTTCTGTTGCCGGAGGGCAATTCCATACCGTAAACCTCGTCAGACCTGATGATGTCGGAAGTGTCTTTAGTTACCTCGTAGCATGCGGGTTCGAAAGTAACAATACCCAAAACTGTTGTTTTGTTGTGCGCTACTTGATCGTTAGACGAGCAAGCCGACATTAAGCCGGAGATTAATACTGTGGATAATAAAAATAAATTACGAAGTATCATATGCAGCTAACTCTAGCATATAGTTTTTATAAATCAACTCTTTTTTAATAAAATTTTACAAAATTATTAACTTGAACAATGGTAAAGCAAATGCGATAATAAGTTCTTACTTATATTTCACGCATAAATTACAAACAACAAGTATATATGGACAGAAGAAACTTCGTAAAAACCGCCGTTTTGGGCGCATCTGTTTTGGGTGCCGCA
>SAMEA104315426__coassemble_1072_pt1 | contig 10734 bp, 9 predicted proteins | sample SAMEA104315426__metabat2_low_PE_002 | metagenome-assembled genome bin SAMEA104315426 (sample SAMEA104315426) | gut metagenome | biome: Monkey gut; feature: monkey-associated habitat; material: faeces | place: China | collected 2013
TCGGGGGCTACCATGCACGCGCTAAGTGCGAAGATAGGCACAATAGCCAAAAAGTTTTTTAGGTGTTTCATTAAATTGCCTTTTTATTTTTGCGCAGATTTTGCCAAGTTGCGCGGTTTTCTTATTAAATAGAAAAATACGGGGGTAAAAATTAGCCCCACTGCGGTAACGCCAAGCATTCCGAAAAATACCGGGGTTCCCAGTGCGTTTCTAAGTTCCGAGCCCGTGCCCGAAGCTACCACCAAGGGCACAACGCCCAAGATGAATGCAAACGATGTCATTATAATGGGGCGCAATCTATTTTTTGCCGCGTTCGAAATTGCGCTTGTAATTTCTTCGCCGGCGTCTTGGCGTTGCTTGGCAAATTCTACAATCAAAATTGCATTTTTGCACGCCAAGCCTATAAGAACTATAAAGCCAACCTGCGTTAGCACGTTTACATCTTGCCCTAAAAGCTGCACACCCAAAATGGAGAATAGCAATACTAGCGGCACAATAAGCACAACCGAAAGGGGAAGTTTCCAGCTCTCGTAAAGAGCCGCCAAAATCAGGAACACAAACACAACGCACAAGGCAAAGGTAATAACTGCGGTTGCAGATCCCGTGCGCTTTTCCTGAAACGCCAAGTCGGTCCATTCAAGCCCGATTCCGTTCGGCAAAGTTTGTTCGGCAATTTGCTCTATTGCGTTTATTGCCTGCCCCGTTGAATGTCCGCGCGAAACGTTGCCCATAATTTCGGCTGCAGGGTACAAATTGTAGCGTGTTATAACTTCGGGACCCACCGTGTTTTTAATCGAGGCAAAGCTGCCTATCTGCGCGGTTTTGCCGTTTTGCAAAAGCACCTTCATTTTAAGAAGGTCGTCCGGAGTGCTTCGGTCTTTGCCTTCTGCTTGGGCTACAACCTTGTAGGTGCGGTTTAAAATGTTAAAGTCGTTTACATAAACCGAGCCAAAGTTAAAACTTAGCGTCGAAAATACCGAAGATATATCTGCCCCCATTTTTTCGGCCTGCTGGCGGTCTATATCCAAACTAATGCGCGGGCTTGCAATAGAAAACATTGTAAGGGCGGTAGAAACGGAGGGCTCTTTTCGGGCTTGGGCGACCATTGCTTTTACGTCTTTTTCTATTTCGTTTAAGCCCTTTGCAGACTTGTCTTGTATATAGCCTTTAAAGTCGCCGCCCATGCCTATGCCCGAAACTACGGGCGGCTTTATCGCATAAAAATTAGCCTCGGGGATTTCGGCATACAACGCCGCCATAAGGCGGTTTATAGAGTCTTCCAAAGTAATGCCTTTTGCGTTTCTAGTTTCCTTGCTTTCAAGCTGTATGAAAACGGTTGCTCCGTTCGGCATTCTGCCTAAGTTTGCAATATTTAGCCCCGCCATAAGCATGCACTTTTGCGCTTCGGGCAATGTTTTATATATTGTCTTTTCGGCCTTTTTAAGCACGTTTTCGGTACGCTCTAAAGTTGCGCCGTCGGGCAGCTCTACTGCAAGGTAAAAGTAGCAGGTGTCTTGCGGTGGAATAAATCCCTTGTCGGATTTGTCGAACACAAATACGGTGGCGGCCAAAAGCGCGACATATAAAAGAGCCAATAGCGCCGAAATTTTCAGAATTTTAAACACGCATTTGCCGTATAAGGCCGCCGATTTTTCGAACAGCTTGTTGAACGCCGAGAATGCTTTGCCGAAAATGGCGTTGTAGCACTTTATGGCAAAATTTTCCCTTTCGGGTTTTTCCATTAAAATTGCGGCAACGGCTGGCGTTAGCGTAAGCGAAACAATGCCCGAAATTATTGTAGAGGCCGCTATTGTAAGGGCAAACTGCCTGTAAAATTCGCCCGTAATGCCCTTTACAAAAGCAGTCGGTACAAACACCGCGCTAAGTACCAAAACAATGGCAACAAGCGCGCCCGAAACCTGCGCCATTGCCTTTTTTGCGGCTTCCTTTGCGTTTAGGCCGCCGCGCATATTTCTTTCTATATTCTCTACAACAACAATCGCGTCGTCTACAACAATGCCAATGGCAAGAACTAGCCCAAAAAGGGTAAGGTTGTTTATTGTAAACCCGAAAATCTTCATAAAAAAGAATGTGCCTATAAGCGAAATCGGTATCGCAAAAAGCGGGATTATTGCCGACCTTAAGTTTTGCAGAAAAAGCACCATTACAAAAACGACAAGCACTGTTGCCTCCAATATGGTGCGGAAAACCGCCTTAATTGAGTCTGCAATATACACGGTGTTGTCCATGCCGACGACGTAGTCTACCCCCGATGGAAAATCCTTTTTCATTTCCTCGAAAAGCTTTAAAACTTCGCCAGCCGTGTTCGACGCATTAGACCCAGGGGTTTGATATACAAGCAAAGCTATTGCGCTGCCTTCCTTGTAAAAGGCGGCGTCCGTATAAGAATATGCGCCAAGCTCTATTCTTGAAACGTCGCGCAGGCGCACAAGCTTGCCAGTCGGGGTTTTTGCAACAATTATGTCGGCAAATTCGCCAACTTCGGTAAGGCCGCCTTTGGTTTCTATCAAAATTTCGTGCGAGGCATCGGGGTTGCCCGTAGGCGACTGGTTTAGCTTGCCAGATGCTACGTTTTTATTCTGCTTTTTTATTGCGGCATATACCTGCAAGGGCGAAATTTTTAGGTCCGACAATCTGTTGGGATCTAGCCAAATTCGCATGCTAAATTCCCTGGCTCCATATTCCATTATAGAGCCTACGCCGTCTACCCTTAAAAGCCTGTCGCGCATTTGCGTTAGATAGTAGTTGGTAATATAGGCGGTATCGCGCGACTTGTCGGGCGAATATAGGCCTATGCCCAAAAGCAGGCTGGGCGAACGCTTTGAAACGCGCACGCCAATGTTGCGCACTTCTTCGGGCAGAACAGGCTTTGCAACTTCAACCCTGTTTTGCGTTAAAACCTGCGCCTGATTTATGTCGGTGCCAAGCTCGAAGGCAATCTCTATGCTTACAGTGCCGTCGGAGTTGCAGCGGCTTGTAACATACATCATATTTTCTATGCCGTTTAGCTCCTGCTCTATGGGGGTTGCCACCGTTTTCATCAGCGTTTCGGGCGAAGCCCCAGGATACATTGCGTCTATTGCAATTGTAGGCGGCACAATGTCGGGATACTGCGAAATGGGCAGCCCCGAAAAGCCTATAGCGCCCAAAAGCACAATTACAATCGACACAACCGTGGCAAAAATGGGTCTGTCTATAAAGAAATCGCAAAACTTTTTCATATCTTTCGCCTAATGTTTTTTTGCCGGTTAAAATTCCAATTTTTCGATTTGTACGTTTACCTGCGGGTTTTGGGCGGCTCTTTGCAGACCCTTTACAACCACAAGGCTGTCTTTTTGTATGCCGCTTTCTATAACGGTAAATTTGCCGATAACAGCCCCCGTTTTTACGGGAATGTTTGCGGCTTTATTGTCTTTTACAACAACAAGGTACTTGCCGGTCATATCGGTGCCTACCGCATTGCTTGGCACTAAAAGGGCGTTGTTTTTTACCCCCTCAAAAACCGTTATCGTTCCGTATGCGCCCGCAAAAAGCAGGTTGTCTTTGTTGTCTATGTCGGCGCGCATTACAAGAGATGCCGTAGTAGAATCCATCGCGTTGTCGTAGTAGCAAAGAGTTCCTTTTGACGCACCCCCCGAATTTTTCGGCGCAAACAAAACCTTTGCGCCTTTGTTGGCGTCTATGTCCTTTAAAAGTCCGCTTGTTTTGTAGCGGAATGCGTCGGCCGAATTAAGCTCGTAGTACACCTTAATTTTTGAATCGTTTACAATTCTTGCAAGCTTTGTAACGTGCGCCGAAACAAGGTTGCCCGTGTCGGCAAGGTTTTCGCCCACCTTGCCCGAAACGGGTGCGCAAACCGTTGTATATTGCAAGTTTAACTGCGCGTTTGTAAGGGCGGCCTTTGCCTCGGCAAGCTTGGCTTTTGCTATAAGTAGCTCGGTTTCTCTTGTCTGGTAAAGCTCTTTAGAAATTGCATTGCGCTTAAATAGCCCGCGCGCCCTTTCGGCGTTATCGTTTGCCAAAGCAACATGCGACTGCGCCGCCTGCACATTCGCCTTTGCAGCCTGCAACGCCGCAACATAGGGTCTGTCGTCTATCTTAAAAAGGGGCGTGCCTTTTTGTACTGTAGCTCCTTTGCCGAAGAATACCTTTTCTAGATACCCTCCAACGCGCGCCCTGATTTCGGCCTCTTCGTAGGCAACGGCTCGCGCCGCGTATTCGTTTTTAATTTCAACGTCTTTTACAATGGGGTAGGCGGCAACCACTGTATTTGGCAACGGAGCGGTTTTTTGTTCGCCCTCTTTTTTGCAGCCAAAAAGCCCAAGTGTTAGCGCAAAAATTGCAATTGTGTAGAGTTTTAAATGTTTCATGGCAGTTATCTATTTAATGTTTTTTCTAGTACTTTGTTTAAAGATTTTTCTATAAGCGACAATTCGGACTCGCCGAATTTGCCCCACGAATGAAGCCGCATTACGGCTGGGCTTTCGGCGGCGTAGGTTCGCACCGTTGCCCACAAAGTGTGCGCAAAAACAATGCGCATATCGCTTGCGAGCTTTTCTTTAGACGCCTTTGCAAGCAGTTCCGACAAAAATTCAACGGGTCTTTCATATATAGAGGCGTACGCGCACTTAAAATATTCCGAAGGGTTGTCCTGCTCTCTTGTCAATATTTGGCAAAGGGGGGCAACAATTTCCATCTTCGAGAATTTTCGTATGCAGCCTATAAGAAATTTTTGAATGAAAAGCATTGCGCCTTTGCTGTCGCGCTTTTTTAGAATGTTTTTGCCTTCGTCGTAGTAGGGGGCTACCGCTTCGTCGAAAAACGATGTAAGCTGCTCTATAACCGTTTTGTATAGGTTGCGTTTGCCGCCAAAATAGTAGCTAATCGAGGCTAAATTTACGCCGCTTTTTTCGGCGATTTTCCTTGTTCTAGCTCCGTCTAGCGAGCGCATTGCAAATTCCTCTATGGCGGCCTTTGCTATTCTAGACTTAGGGTCGCTTAAGTCGCCGTCTACAATTTTAGAAATTATATTTGCGTTGGTCATATGATTAAAACAAATGATTAAAACAAATGAATGAATGGCGTTTTTGTCAATATATTTTTTATCGTAAAATTTTATGCGCGGCTACAGTGCCCATTTTTGCAGACGCAAATTTGAGCGCCGCAGCCCCATAGAGCGCGTTTATACAAGGCTTTTTGCGAAAGACAAAATAGGGCGGGCGATTTGTGCAAAGAAAAGCCGCAAGGGAGTGTATCCATTGCGGCTTTGCGTTTATTTTGTTAAATGCGCGGCGTTTGCGCAGTTTTGTTTTTATTCTTTTGTTGCCTTTTTATATTCTTCGTCGCCGACGGGCTCGTACCACGAATTTTTGTTTGTAGAGGCGTTGCACTCTATTGCCAAGTGCGCAAAGTTCGAATTCGGGGCGGCTCCGTGCCAGTGAACAACATTTGGGGCAATTTCCACAACGTCGCCTACATTAAGCTTGCGGGCTGGTTTACCCTTTTCCTGATAAAAGCCCGTGCCCGAAACCGCAATCAATATTTGCCCGCCCGTGTGGCTGTGCCAGTTGTTGCGGCACGAAGGCTCGAAACTTACGTTTGCAATGGATACGTTTAAGTCTTTATTGCTTAAAAGCCTTGCCAAATACGACTTGCCCGAAAAGTACTTAGCGTAGGCAACATTTTCTTCTCCGAAGGGGAAAATGCCGGTTTTTGCAATTACTTGGTTTTGCACAATGTTTAGTATTTCCGAAATTTCGGCATCGCTTACGCCGTTGTTTTTTGCAATGCCTATGTGCGCGTTAAGCTGGGGTGCAACATTTTCCAACCCCGCCAACATTGCAACGGTTGCAATTTCGCGCGTGCGCCAATCTAGGTTGTCGCGCGCAAAAATGTCGCCGAAAAGGTGCGCCTTTAAATATTCGTCTATGGCGGGGGCAAATTCGAAAAGCTCGCCTTTAACTTCGCGGCCTACAAGCTTTGTCTGGTTTTTAGTTCCAGTTTTAAGGCTGTCTTTTAGGCGCGCATACGGGGCAGCCTTTAAATTTAAGCCGCGCTCTTTTGCCGCGTTAAAAAGCACGCCAAGGGCGTTAAGGCTTTTCGGGAAACCGCAATAGGCATAAACTTGCACAAAAATTTCCCTATATTCGTCCAAACTTACCGACGAATTTAGCCCCTCGTTTACGGCGGTTCTAAGTTCGCTTAAATTGCCCCTTGCCGCCAGTGCCGAGGCAACTACTATATTCTTTTCCTTATCGCTTAATTTGTTGTTGGCCATTGTATTGTTTGTTGTTAAAATTGCGCACATTAAAGTGCCGTAAAAAAACAGTCGTTTAAGTGTGGTTTTCATACCCGAAATATTATCGTAAAATTTTTGCGCTGTAAATATACATTTAAACCTAAAATTTGCCTAATTGTGCCTGCTTTGCAGAATTTGCATTTTGGCAGGATTAGGCATAAATTCGGTTCTTGTGTGTATTTACACAAAAGCTTTCGTATGCTAACATTTTGCCCGAAAAATTCCCCCGAATGAAACACTTAAAACATATGAGCATTTGGCTGGACATTCTTATGTTTGCGGCGTTTGTTGCCGCTTTGGGAATGCGCATAACCGACGTTTTTTTGCACGAAATTTTGGGAACGGCCGCCCTTATATTGTTTGCGGTGCACAACATTTTAAATTGGCGGTGGTATAAAAATTTGTTTGCGGGCAAATATTTTGCAATGCGCATTTTTAACACGGCTGCAAACGCAGTGCTTCTTTTTTGGTGCGTTGTAGTTTTAATTGCTGGCGCAATAATTTCGCAATACATATTCGGTTTCGGGATTTCCGATATGCAGGCAAGGCAGTGGCATTCCGTTGCGGCGTACTACCTAATGCTTTTTTTGGGGCTTCATATGGGGCTGCATTTTAATTTTATTTTCGGCAAGGCGGGCGCGTTTGCAAAATGCGCTATGGCGGCATTTGCGCTATTGGGCATATATGCGGTGTTCGACAGGGCGTTTTTGCAAAAACTTTTTTGCGGATACTCGTTCGACTATTGGAGCGGCGAGTTGCCGGCGGCACTTTTTTTTGCCGAAAATGCGGCGATAGTATTTTTAACGGCTGCAATTACGCGCGGTTTGATTTTTATTTTTAACAGTAAAACGAAAGGATTAAAATGAAAGGTTTTGTAAACCATATTCCCGCCAAATTCATTTTTGGCAGCGGTTCGTTCGACAAATTGGGCGAGGAAAAACTCTTCGGCAAAAAGGCTCTGGTTGTTATTTCTTCGGGTAAATCCACAAGGGCAAACGGCTATTTAGACAGGCTTTTTGCGCAGCTAGACGAGGCAAAAGTTGAATATGCCCTGTTCGACAAAATAGAGGCAAACCCCCTAAAAGACACCGTTATGCAGGGTGCAAACTTCGCTCGCGAAAACAAGTGCGACTTTGTTATAGCTCTAGGCGGCGGCTCCGTTATGGACGCCTCTAAAGCCATTGCCGCAATGGCTGTAAACGACGGCGATTTGTGGGACTATATATTGTTCGGCAAGGGCGGCAAAAAGCCCTTTGCAAACAGGGCGTTGCCGTTGGTTGCAATTTCTACAACGGCGGGCACGGGGTCGGAGCTGGACGCAGGCGGCGTTATAACCAACCCCGAAACGAACGAAAAAACGGCGGTTTTCGACGAATCTCTGTTTCCGGTATTGTCTATTGTAGACCCTACTTTAACTTTAAGCGTGCCGCCGCGCTTTACGGCGTATCAGGGCTTCGACGCGCTTTTGCACAGCGTAGAGGGCTATGTTTCGAAAGGCGCAAACCCGATTTGCGATATGTATGCAATAACCGCAATAGAAAACATTGCAAAATATTTGCCGCGCGCCGTAAGCAACGGCAAAGACTTGGAGGCGCGCGAGCATGTGTCGTTCGGCAACTCGCTTTCGGGAATGGTAATGACAACGGGTTCTTGCACAAGCGAACATTCGCTTGAACACGCCCTTAGCGCATACCACCAAAATCTGCCGCACGGGGCGGGGCTTATTATGATATGTCAGGCATATTTTACCGCGTGGATAGAAAAGGGCGCATGCCCCGAACGCTTTGTTAAAATGGCAAAGGCAATGGGCTGCGAAAACGCAAAAACTCCGCAAGACTTTATAGAAGCCCTAAAAAAGCTTAAAGCCGACTGCGGCGTAGACGACCTAAAAATGTCGGACTACGGCATAGCCGAAAACGAATTCGAAAAGTTTGCCGAAAACGCGAAGGCGTGCATGGGCTTTTTGTTCGAGGCCGACCAAGTTGCGCTTTCTAACGCCGACTGCGTTGCAATCTACAAAAACTCGTATAGATAAAAGATTATGAAAAGAAAAACATTCTTAACTTTAATGGCAGCGCCCCTTGTTTCGGCGGCGCTGTCGTTTGGAGAAACTAAAACGGATAAAAACAAAATGCTTATAGTATATTTTTCGTGGAGCGGCAACACCCGCCGCTTGGCGCAAACCATAAAGGACGAAACAGGCGCCGACATTCTTGAAGTTGTGCCCGAAACTGCATATCCCGCCGACTACAACCAAACGGTGGCCATTGCAAAAAAGGAGGTAGACGCCAAGTTTTTGCGCCCGATTAAAAACGGCAAGGCAAAGCTTGCCGACTACGACGTAATTTTTGTGGGCTCGCCAAACTGGTGGGGCACAATATCTTCGCCCATAAGGACTTTTTTGACGCAAAACGATTTTGCCGGCAAAAAAATTGTGCCTTTTATGACGCACGAGGGTAGCCGTATGGGGCGCGCCGAAGGCGACATAAAAAATATTTGCGCAAATTCTACATTGCTAGAGGCCTTGCCTATTCGCGGCGGCTCGGTAGGCAGCGCCAAAAAATCGGTGCAAAACTGGCTGGCAAAACTTGGCATTGCAAAAAAATAGAATAAGGTTTTTAGGGAATAAAAGAGAGCTTTCGGTAAAACCCCTGCCGAAAGCTTTTTTGTTTTTTTTGACCGTCGTATTTGAAATACGATGGTCAAGTCTAATTTTACTAAGATGTTTATTTTTACATAATAATAGAACTTTTGCCGTCTTGAATTTGCAAGGGGTTGCTTTTTGTTTTTAATGCGTTTTTGGCAAATATTTACTATATTCCAAATACTTACAAAAATTCAAATGTATATAGTATTTCAAATACTATGGTATTTTACCAGAGAATAGAAAACTACAACAAACAACAAAAGTCTATATATGAAAAAAATATTATTTGCATTTGCAGCTTTTGCGCTGGCAAGCTTTGCCGCGCTAAATGCCGAAACCGTAACAAAGAGCTTCAGAATTAGTGATACCGACAGCAACTGTGCCCCAAATGGACACGGTGGCTACTGGGACGTAACAACTTCTCTTCAATTGGGTAATTACTATTATACGCTTCCTGGTGATGATAGACTATCGTATGTGCAGTTCAATCTATATGAAATCGACATTTCGGCCGATTCTTTTGCTACAATAGATTCCGTAGATTGCACATATACTACTTCATTTAGAACTCCCGAGAATGGCGAAGCAGAAGTTCCTTCTGATTTGGCGGCCTTTAGCATAGAAATCTTTAAGGGCGGCACAGGCAACGCCAAAGCCGACTACGAGGACGCAAAATTAACATCGCTCGGTAAATTTGACGGCTTTACAACAAAAGATTTTAAAGACGGCTTAGTAAAGCTACGCGACCTTGGCATAGACATTACCGGCGAAAGCTACTTTACGTTTGCAATTTCTATAGACACTTCGCTAATTCCCGAAGCAGCTTCGGGCGGCATGGGAGTTGAATGTTCGCAGTTTGAACTTACTATTACGGGAACTGAATATGTAGTGCCAGAGCCCTCTACATATGCCGCAATATTCGGCATATTGGCTTTGGGCTTGGCAGTTTACAGGCGTCGCAAGTAATGCTAAAGCGATATGGAAATTTTAAAATGCGTGTTTAAAAGAGCACGCATTTTTTTTGCGGTGTAAATTTCCGCTAAGTGTCCAAGCTTTGCCGCAAAAAACAAAAGCCTTTTGGGGAATTCCCAAAAGGCTTTGTCTGTAAATGTGCCGTTGGCTTCTTTAGGCTTTTGCGTTGGGCAAAAATGCGCCTATTTTAAGCAGCGATTTTTGAAGCTTCTTTACATCTATATCGTGTACCGAAACTTTTGCGTCGGCCGCCTGACCCGCCGCCCAGCCTGCCGCTTGCCCCATAATGTAGCAGGCGGGCATATCTCTTACAGAGCCGTGAACTAGGTGGTCGGACGAAACGCAGCGGCCTGCAACCAACAGGTTGTCTATGCCCTTTGGCGTTAAGATTCTATAGGGAATGCCGTAGCTTTCGCCCTTCTTGTATCTGTAGAGCCTGTCGAAGTCTCTGCGGTGCTTTTCGTATTCTGCCATATCGCCGCCCGAGGGGTGAATGTCTATTGGGTACGCATAGCGGCCTATTTCGTCGTCGAATACGGCGCGCTTTTTGTAGTCTTCAAAATTAAGAACATAGTCGCCCATAATGCGGCGCGTTTCTCTAACGCCAAGCAGCGAGCCAGTGCCTATAAGCTTTGCCTTTTCAAAACCTTCTATATACTTGTTGTAGTAGTTTTCAAACTCTATAAGGGTTTTGCGCGATTCTACCAAAGCCTTTGTTACCGATTTTTCGTCGGTGCCGTCTACATTAAGGGCGTGGCTTATGTTCGAAACGCCTATATTGTCGCCAAGCTGGTAG
>SAMEA104315426__coassemble_1081_pt1 | contig 10683 bp, 9 predicted proteins | sample SAMEA104315426__metabat2_low_PE_002 | metagenome-assembled genome bin SAMEA104315426 (sample SAMEA104315426) | gut metagenome | biome: Monkey gut; feature: monkey-associated habitat; material: faeces | place: China | collected 2013
AATATTGCCGGCTTTCGGGAATTTTGCCGAAAGTTTTTCTATGCAAGTTCCAGCCAAAATCGAAACCAAAATTTCGGGAGAGGCAGTTTCGGCAAGTTTAGAAATGCTTGCAAGCTGCTGGGGTTTGCACGCCAACGCCAATACGTCGAATTTATTTGCAAAAAATTCGCTTTCGCTTAGCAATGCAATGCCCGTTGCCTGCGAAAGGATTTTGCCGGTATCGTCCGAGCCGCAAATGCAGCAGATTTCGGACGCGCTAACGCCTTTTGCTATAAGCCCTTTAACTATTGCAGACGCCATTTTGCCCGCACCTATAAAAGAATATTTGTAATTCATATGGTAAAAACTCTAATGCCTTTTAGGCTGACACAATTTAAAAAATTGTCAATATCGCCCGGCAAAATTAGTTAAAAGCATAAAATTTTTGTTGAAAGAGCCTTTTTTTAAAGTAGGCTAGCTAGCATATGAATAAATGTTTTACTGTTATTTTACAGGCTCTGTGCCTGTTGTTTGTATGCGGCTGCCACAGCTCTTTGGTTGTTAAGGAAGGCGCCACATTTAAAGACAAAAAAAGCTTTTATGTGCAGTCTCCAAAAAATCAAGACTACGCATTTATGCGCAACACCGCCGACAGAGGCAAAGCCCTAAACGGCAAAATGGTTGAATATATAATAGAGGTGTTGTCGGAGCGCGGTATGGTTTGCGTAAACGACATTTCGGCGGCGCAGGTAATATTTACTCCTGTTTGGGGCGAATCGCTAGAATTCGACGAAAACGCGCATTCTACAACACCGCAAGCGGCGTCTACGCTAGAAATTCAGGCGGCATTTAAGCCCAATCAGGAATGGCAATGGCGAGGGTTATCTACAAAGAACATAACCGCACACAACCTAAGCGAGGCAAAAATTAAGGAAGCTGTAGATATGTGCCTAGAGGGCTTCCCGCCCGAAGACCACCCATCGGCAAGCGATGTATACAAGGCAAAACAGGCCGAGGAAAAGGCAAAGGAAGAAAACCCCTTCGAGCACATAGTTGTTGAAGCCCCCAAAAAGGCGCAAGAAAAAGAAATTGCCCCAAAAGCCGAATGCAAAAAGGCTGAATCTGCAAAACCCCAAGCGGTTAAAAAGCCCGCAAAGGTAGAGCAGGTAGACAAAGACAACCCCTTTGCCGACATTGTTGTAGAAAACCCCGACGCTTGGAAAAAGTTTTCGATTTACGACGACGCCCCCGAAAGCGCGGCAAATGTTGAAAAGCGCGAAAAGGCGGCAGCCCAAAAGGCAAAACAAGCCGCCGAAAAAAGCGGCAAATAACAAAGCCTGCAAATACACACAAAAAAAGAGAGGTTTTTTAGCCTCTCTTTTTTGTTTTTTGCAAGGTTGTTTTATTTCGACATTTCCAACATCTTTTCGATGGGCTTGCGCGCCTTTTCTATAACCTCGGGCGACAATTCAATTTTTGGCTCTAGGTTTTTAAGACATTCCAGCAGCTTTTCGGGAGTGTTGCGCACCATATTGCGGCACTGCTGGCAAAGCTTGCCCGACGAAGGAGCCGCAATAAACGTTTTGTCGGGAACTTCCTTTTGCAGGCGGTGTATCATTTCTACAACCGTTGCAATTATGAATTTGTCGGACTTGCTTTCCCTGCAATAGGCAATCATCTTTTCGGTGCTGCAAACGCAGTCGGCAACGTCTCTTACCGCCTTTGGGCATTCGGGGTGGCAAATAATGGGAGCATTGTCGAACGCCTTTTTTGTTTCCAAAAGCTCTTCTGGCTTATACTGAACGTGCGCCCAGCAATGGCCGTTCCACAAAATCATATCCCTGCCTGTCTGCTCTATAATCCACGAACCCAAATGCTGGTCGGGGCAAAAAATAATCTTTTGGTTTTTGTCTATCTTTTTTACCAAATCAAGCGCGTTGCCGCTTGTGCAAATTATATCGCTTAGGCATTTAACTTCGGCAGAACAGTTTATATACGACATTACAATGGCATCGGGGTGCTCTTTTTTAAGCATAGCCAATTCTATTGGGTCGCACAACTCTTCAAGCGAGCAGCCCGCAGCTTTGTCGGGCAACACAACCGTTTTTTCGGGGTTTAAAATTTTTGCCGTTTCGGCCATAAAATCTACGCCCGCAAAGGCTATGACATCGGCATTGGCCTTCTTTGCGGCTCTCGACAAGCCCAAAGAATCGCCGACATAGTCGGCTACGTCCTGAATTTCGCCCGAAACGTAGTTGTGCGCCAAAATTACGGCGTTGCGTTCTTTTTTAAGGCGCAAAATTTCCTTTTGCGTTTCGGTAAGCTCTTTTTTTGCCTGATTTTTGTAGGGCGGATATACTATGGCTTTCATTGTGTTAAATAAGGCAAATAATCTTAACAAGACACCCCACAAGTCAAATAAATAATTTGTTTATTAAGGCTTGAAAAAATCGCAGTCTAAGCTAAAGTTATCGGAAAATTATTTGTTAATTTTAACATCAACAACAATAAAAGCACTATCGTATAATGAAACTAAAAACATTCCCTATATTTTTGGCGTTCCTGTGTATGGGCTTCGGCGATGCCGTTGCAACCTTTGTAGGAAAGGCAAAAGACACCTTTAACCTTACCAATTTCGAAGCCCAGCTGGTCTCTTTTATGGGCTTTATTATGTTCGGTTTGCTTTCGGTGCCAATGGGCACTTTGCAAAACAAAATCAGCAAAAAGAACACTTTGCTTATAGGTCTTTTGCTTGCGTTTGTAGGCGTTGTTTTGGTTCTTATAATGGGCGTTCATAGCTATGCCGTGTTCCTTACGGCGGTTCTGCTTTTGGGCGCGGGAGCGGCAATTTTGCAGGTTGCAGGCAACCCCATTATGCGCGACGTTTCCGAAGAAGGCAGCTATTCTAGCAATCTTTCGTTGGGGCAGTTTATAAAGGCAATAGGTTCTAACACAGCCCCCATAGTGTTCTTTGTTTTGGCATTGCTTGCAGGCGCAAAAGCTACAGGCTCGGCCGAAGCCGAAGCCGCCAAAAGCACCTTTGAATGGGACTTGGTATTCACCATTTTTGCCGTCGGCTTTGCAGCTACTATGCTTGCCGTATTTAAGCTAAAAATTAAGGAAACTAAAAGCGAAAGCACGGTTACCGTAGGGTCTTGCCTCTCTCTTTTGGCAAATCCCTATGTTTTGGCAATGGTTGCCGGCATATTCGTATATGTCGGTGCCGAAAACTGCATATCAAACGGTATGCCCATCTACTTTACCTCAAAATTCGGCGTAGCTAGCGACTTGGCTACCCAGTATGTAACATACTTTTTCTTGGCAATTATGGCCGCCCGCTTGGCAGGAGCCGCAATTTTGCGCGCAATAAAACCCAAAACATTTTTGATAATAAGCGCGGCGGTTTCGCTGGCAGGCTTTGCAATGCTTTTGCCCGAAAACAAAATCCTTACAACCGTTGCCTTGTTTGTTATAGCTTTGGGCTATGCAAATATGTTCCCCCTTATATTTTCGATGGCAATCGACAAAATGCCCAGCAAGGCTAACGAGCTTTCGGGTCTTATGGTAACGGCAATTGTTGGTGCTGCCATTTTGCCCCCCGCAATGGGCTATGTTGCAGACGCTACAAGCAACCTTATAGGCTTTGTTGTTCCCTTTGCCGCAATGGTATACATTTTGCTTTTGTCGCTTTTTGTAAGCGACAAGAAAGCCGAATAGTTTTTTAAAAAAATAAAATTTTCCGAATATGAATTACGAAAACGACAAAAGAGTTGTTCTTACCCTCGACGCAGGCGGCACAAACTTTGTGTTTGTTGCAATGCAAGGCGGCAAGAAAATAGGCGAATCGGTTAGGTTGCCCGCCGAACCAAAAAACCTCGACAAGAGCATTGCCGCAATGAAACAGGGCTTTAGAACCCTTATCGACAAATTGGGCGTTCAGCCCTCGGCAATAAGCTTTGCGTTCCCCGGCCCTGCCGACTACCCGCGCGGCATAATTTACAACGTTGGCAATTTGCCCGCCTTTGCAGGCGGCGTAGCCCTAGCCGACGTTCTTAAAGACGAATTTAAAGTTCCCGTATTTATAAATAACGACGGCGACTTGTTTGTATACGGCGAAGCAATTGCAGGCCTGTTGCCGCAGGTAAACAAGGCGTTGGAACAGGCAAAAAGCAGCAAACGCTACACAAAGCTTTTTGGCGTTACTTTGGGCACGGGCTTTGGCGGCGGCTTGGTTGCCAACGGCGAGCTTTACATTGGCGACAATTCAAACGCGGGCGAAGTTTGGCTTTTAAGAAACCGCGTTCATAGCGACTGCTTTGCCGAAGAAGGCGCATGCATTAGAGCCGTGCAAAAGGCGTATGCAAAGCGCGCAAATTTAAGCGACTACAAAGCGCTTAGCCCCAAGCAAATCGAAGACATTGCCCTTGGCAAAATGGAAGGCAATAAGCAGGCGGCAATAGACGCCTACAACGAAATGGGCGTTGTTATTGGCGACGCGCTTTCTACGGTGGCAACTTTGTTAGACCCGCTTATCGTTATAGGCGGCGGGCTTTCGTACGGGCACAAATTGTTTATGCCCGCAGTTATAAAGGAAATGAACGGCACAATTAAAAATTACGACGGCAAAGACTTTGCAAGGCTTGCCCAAGTTGCCTTCAACCTTGAAGACCCTGCCCAATTTGCCCAATTCCTTAAGGGCGAAGAAAAGGAAATATCGGTATACGGAAGCGACAGAAAAATTTCGTACGACCCCTTAAAGCGCATAGGCATTGGCGTTTCAAGGCTCGGCACAAGCGAGGCCGTTGGCATTGGTGCCTACGCCTTTGCGTTGAACAAAATCGACAAGGGCTTGTAATATATAGCAAGCTAAAAATAAAAAGGTCTTTGGCAAATTGCCAAAGGCCTTTTTTTTGCGGTTTATTTGCCGCAAATTTTACAGTTTAAAAAGCAAAAAAATGCGCCGCGTTTTTAACGCGACGCACAAAAAGAAAGTTGCATATATATTTTTTTATTCGTCGGGGAACAAATATTTGCGGTCTACCGCCTGCGCTGCAACAATAACGGCCGTGCCGTAGATATCGTTTACGGTTGCGCTTCTGGAAATTTCGGCGGCAGGCTTCTGCAACCCCGTAAGTATTTGCCCGTAATAGCTCATTTGCGGGTTGGTAAGAATGCTCATTCTAACCGCCAAGTTGCCCGCGTTTAGATCGGGGAAAATCAATACGTTTGCGGAACCTGCAACAGACGAATTTACCCCCTTAAACTGCGCGTAGTTTTTGCTTAGGGCAACGTCTATCTGCAATTCGCCGTCTACTTCAAAGTCGAGGTTTTCGCGCACTACCCTTTCGTGTAATAGGCTGGCCGCTGCCTTCATCTTTATAACGTTCGGGTTTCTGGACGTTGCAGACTTGGAAGAATAGCTTAAAAATGCAACCTTCGGCGTTTTGTTTGTTATGTGCTTTGCCAAATTTGCGGTTGTATAGGCAATGTCGCAAAGTTGGTCTTGGGTAGGTTCGGGTATAACGCCGCAGTCGGACATAAATAGGCAGCCTTCGGTGCCGAACTCGGGGTTTTTTGTGTCTAAAATTATTATCGAAGAAACGCTTTTAACGTTTTGCTGCATTGGTATTAGCTGCAACATTGGCCTTAGCGCACTAGACGACGCCAAAGTAGCCCCCGAAACCATCGCATCGGCCCTAGAGGTTAAAAGCATCATTGTGGCATAGTAGTTGTGGTTTGCCAGCATTTCGGCAGAATCGGTATCGCCTAGCTTTTTAAAGCGGCGTATGCCGTCGAAAGCCTTTAAAATTTCGGGGTAATCGTCCGACTTTAGGGGGTCTATAACGCCTATGCCGTCCATTCTAACATCGTTGGCGGCTGCCAATGCCGATATTTCGGCTTTGTCGCCCAATAGAATGGGAACGCCCAATTTGCGCGTTGCAAACTGGCGCGCCGCTTTTATTATACGAATGTCGTTGCCTTCGGGGAACACCACTCTTTTTGGGTGGTTTTGCAACCTTACCGATAATGTGCTTAAAACTGGCATATTTGCTCTCTTGTCTTGTAAATTAAGGTTAATTTGCGCCTATGAAAACAAAAATTTTTGCTTTTGTAAAGCACCAAAGACCGCACAAATGCAAACCTGCAAAAAAATCAGTAGTTTGTTGTGTATAAATCTTTGTCTACGCACTCTATAAAGCGGCTTGGCTCGCACATATCGAATGCGCCGTTTTTCATAACCGTGCGCGGATATGCTATGTATAGCAAGTCCATTGCCCTTGTGCAGGCAACGTAAAAAAGCCTGCGCTCTTCGTCTACGTCGCCGTCTTCTATGCAACGCTCTAGCGGGAAAAGCCCGTCGCTTGCACCTATTATAAATACCGCCTTAAATTCAAGCCCCTTTGCCTGATGTATGGTCATCATTCTAACGCAGTCGGGCTTTTGCTGCGAGCCGTTTTCTGCCTCCGAAATTTCAAGCGATGCGCTTTCCAAAAAGCCCGAAACGCTGTTAAAGCGGCTGGCGTATTCGGCAAGGGTATCGAAATCGTCTACCCTCTCGTCCCAGTTTTCGTACTCGCTTTTCATTGCCGCTATATACCATTGAGGGCATGCCATTTTTATTATTTGCGCCATTTTTATGTCGGAATAGTCGTCGACTTTTTTGGAAACTATCTGGCTTTCAAAAAGGTCGCCTTGCACGGCTTTTTGGGGCACACTTTCTTTTTTGCCGTCGAAAGCGCGTATTGCAGAATATATCTTAAACACGCTTTCGGCTATCTGAACAAAGCCCTCTTTCGCCTTTTTCGGCACGCTTGCCAGCACGCTGTCGGCAAGCATTGCCTCGGCAAACGGCATAGAATTTTTTTCGGCATAAAGGGCTGCTTTATCGAAAATCTTTTGCGCGCTTTTTTGCCCTATTCCGCTAAGGAACCTTATAAAGCGCGAAAACGAGATAAAATCTTTCGGGTTGCTTGCAAACCTTAAAAGAGATACGGCGTCTTTAATGTGCGCGTATTCAAAAAATTTAAGACCGCTTGTAATTACAAAGGGTATTGCATCGCGCTGCATAACAAGCTGCATTTCCAGCGCGTGCCTGTGCGCCCTATATAAAATTGCGATGTCCGAAAACTTGCACGGAGCGTTTGCCCCGTAAGTTAAATCCCTAATTTTGTCGGCAACTGCAATCGCCTGACCTCGGGCATCCATTGCCCTTATTATGTGGGGCTTGCCCAAACGATCTCTTACCGGACTAAGCTGCTTTTCGTATATGCCAAACTGCGGCATTGCCCTTAAAACGTCGTTTGCAAATGCCAAAATTTCGGGCGTGCTTCGGTAGTTGTCTTCTATCTTAAACACCTTTGCGTTTTCGTAACGCTCCTTAAACGATAATATGTTTTCTATATTCGCCCCGCGCCATGTGTATATGCACTGGGCGTCGTCGCCAACCGCGCTTATGCGCTTTTGCCCCGAAAGCTTGTCTAAAATTTCCGACTGCAAAAGGTTTGTGTCTTGATACTCGTCTACCAAAACATTGCCGAATTTGTGCGAATATTTTTCGGCAAGCTCGGCATTTGTGTTTAGCGCGCGCAAAAAGAAAATCAGCAGGTCGTCGAAATCCAAAATATTGTTTTTAAGCTTTGCGCTTTCGTAGGCCGCCGCTATTTTGGCAATGTCGTCGGGCGAGCACTCAAGCCAGCTAAACTTGTCGTACATAGATTGCCGATAGCTTTTAAGCGTGTTTGCGCTATAGCTTATTATTTCCTTTAAAAGCTTTGTTTTTGGGTTTCGCTTGTCCGAAAAAAATCTCGGGAACTCGCTTTCTACCGTAGCTTTTAAAAGCTTTTCGGAATCTTCTGCGTCGGCAATCGAAAACGACGAATCCAACCCCAATTTTTGCCCCTCTATCCTTAAAAAACGCGCCGCAACCGAATGGAAAGTTCCGCCCCAAAAAGCCGAGGCTGGCACCCCCGTAATCAATTCCGTGCGCTGCAGCATTTCGCGCGCCGCCTTGTTTGTAAAAGTAAGCAGCAAAAGCGAGCTTGGCATTAGCGAATATTGCGCCATTAAATAGGCAATGCGGTATGTAAGCGTGCGCGTTTTGCCGGAACCTGCGCCGGCCAGCACCAAAGCGGGGGCGTCGGGCGGGCACGAAACCGCCTGAAGCTGGCTATCGTTCAGCTCTTTTTCGAAGTCCGGAACTTTCCGCAACACGGCCACTTTTGCCTATTCAATGCTGGCTATAAAATCTAGGGCAGCCGTATATCCGTACGAACCCATACCGCTGATAACGGCAACGCACTTTGCCGCGGTTAAAGATTCGTGCCTAAAATCTTCGCGCTTGTATATGTTCGAAATATGCACTTCAACAAACTTCATTGTAGAGCCTGCAATGGCGTCTCGCAACGCAACGCTTGTGTGGGTAAACGCCCCCGGGTTTATTATGCAATATTCAACGCCCATATCGGTATAGTCTTCGATATGGTCTATAATGTCGCCCTCGTGGTTGCTTTGGAAATCCAAAATCTCGCAGCCTATCGAGGCGGCGTATTTTTTTAGCGACTCTATAATGTCGTCTAGGGTTTCGCTTCCGTAAATTTCGGGCTCTCTTTTGCCGAGCCTGTCTAGATTTACACCGTTGATTACCGCTATCTTTTTCATAATTGTTAAATGGTATTATCCGTCTTTATAAATTTATGTTCAAGCCCGAATTTTTCGGCACAAATTTTCGCCAAATTTTTTACGCCAAAAACTTCGCTGCAATAGTGTCCGCAAGAATACAGGTTAATCTTGTTGTCTCTGGCATAGATATAGTGGTGCTCTTTTAGCTCGCCCGTAATAAATGTGTCGCAATTTAGGGCTTTTAAGTCGCCGATAAAGTCGCCCGCCCCGCCCGAACAAATCGCAACGCTTTTTGGATTTTTAGAGCCGAATTCGAATGCCTTTAATGTGTTAGGGAACATCTTTTTTAGCGAAGAAGCAAGCTGTGCCCTGCTTTTTTTGCCGCAATCGCACAGATAGCCGATTTCAATACCCATACACTCGAAACACGCCTGTTTTATCTGCAAACCCAACAGCTTTGCAATAGAGGCATTGTTGCCGAATTCCGCGTTTGCGTCTAGCGGCAAATGGCACGAATATACCGCCAAATTGCCCTCTATTAAAGTTTTTACAATCTCGTAGTTTAGGTTTGTAAACGGGGTTTTCTTGTCCCAAAAAAGCCCGTGGTGCACAAAAAGCAAATCCGCCTTCATTTTTACCGCCTGCTTTATCTCGAAAAGTCCCGCGTCTACCGCGCACGCTATTTTAGATACTTTGCCCGAATTTTCGCACTGAAGCCCGTTTAGCGCATTGGGGTAGTCGGCAGTGCAGCGTATGTTTAAGATTTTGTCGGCGTATGTCGTTATTTCCTTTAGATTTGCCATACCTAAATTTCAAAAAACACGCCCTTTTTTGCAAGAAAATTTTGGGCAAAATAAGCGCATTTAAAACTTTACAATCAAAATCGCCCTGCTTTATTTTCGAACAAAACCCACAAATAATAGAATATTATGAAGAATATAAAACCCGAAGAGATTTCGAAGAACCCCGTAAATTTAATAGGCAAAGGCTGGATGCTAATATCAGCGGGCGACAGAAAGTCGTTTAACGCAATGACGGCAAGCTGGGGCGGCCTAGGCTTTATGTGGAACAAACCCGTTGCAATTGCAATGGTAAGAACGAACAGACATACCTTTAAATTTTTAGAGGAAAAGGAATTTGCAACATTGTCGTTCTACGACGAAAAATACCGTCCGCAACTTAAAATGTTCGGCTCTACTTCGGGCAAAGACATAGACAAAACTGCGGCAAGCGGCTTTACCGCGCAGTTTACCGAAAACAACGCCCCCTACTACAAAGAGGCAAACCTTGTTTTGGAGTGCAAAAAGCTATATTCGCAAATGCTAGAAAAGCAGAATTTTGCCGACACGCACATTCCCGAATTGTGGTATGCAAAAGACGATTTCCACAAAATGTACTACTTTGAAATTGTAAACGCATTCGAGTTGTAAGATGGCAAAGCGCGCGCTGTGTTTTTTGGGGATTTTCCTATTTTCGGCAATTTTTCTATTTGCCCAAATAGACAAAAACAAAGTTTTTATACTCTGCAATTCTGCAGAGCCCGACTCCGTTTGGCTTGCCGAAAACTACGCCGAACTTAGGAATATCCCGAAAACGAATATCGTTTCGGTTGAAATGCCAAAAAGCGAGGAAATTTCATGGGAGCAATATAACCAGATATATCCGAAACTTGTAAATGCCTTGGAAAAAGCCGAAGCAATACGCGCGCAAATGGTGGGCGGCAAACCCGTTTTAGTTTCGCACAGCATAGATTTTCTTGTAAGCTGCATGGGCGTGCCTTTAAAGGTAAAGGAAAGCGCGCCCGCAAAACAGCTCGAAACCGACAAGGTGGCATTCGACTCGCTTTTGTCGGCAATGTTTTTGCCCCCCTATAAGAAAATCGTAAAAAATCCGCTTTTCGGCAAGCAAGACAAAGCCTTGTATAAAACCGCCCAAATTGTAAGAACCTCCCGCCTTTGCGGCGGCGACTACCAAAAGGCTCTGCAAATTGTAAAAAATGCAATCTATGCCGAAGAACACGGGCTTATGGGGCGCGCCTATGTAGACGATTCAAAATTCATAATAAAAAAAGGCGGCTATCTAAAA
>SAMEA104315426__coassemble_1084_pt1 | contig 10657 bp, 10 predicted proteins | sample SAMEA104315426__metabat2_low_PE_002 | metagenome-assembled genome bin SAMEA104315426 (sample SAMEA104315426) | gut metagenome | biome: Monkey gut; feature: monkey-associated habitat; material: faeces | place: China | collected 2013
CGCGCACTCTACAATAGCCGCCATAAACGCCCTTAAAGGAAAGCCCGTTATTTGGATAGGCGGCGGCAAAAATAAAAAGTGCGACTTAACCGACTTGGCAAACACAGTTGCCGAAAACTGCAAATGCGCATTTTTAATTGGGCAAAGCGCAAGCTTGCTAGAGCCATTGCTTAACGAAAGACACTGCAACACAAAAACTTGCGCAACGCTAAAAGAAGCCGTACACGGGGCGTACGCCGCGGCAAAAAGCGGGTACTATGTGCTATTTAGCCCCGCCTTTTCAAGCTTTGGAATGTTCGACGGCTACGCACACCGCGGAAAATGTTTCGACGAAGAGCTTTTAAGTTTGAAAATCGCGCAAAAAGGGCAAGTATAATTTCAATACATAAAGGATAACCACACTATGAAAAACTCACTTACAATAACGGCCATTGCCGCCCTGCATATTGCGGTAGGTTTGCTTATATTCGCGCAGTCGGGCTGCAACTCGGCTAGCGACCAAAAAACGGAAAAAGACGTCAACGCCGAAATAGTTCCCGCCAACGAAGAAAAGGTTGAAACACCTGCCCTAGTTCAGGAAGAAGCTCCAGAAGGCAGCTCGGCATTAAGGGCAAACCCGACAAGGCCCGTTTGGTCGATGGACAACGGCAAAAACAAGCCCGTTATAGTCGAAAACCAGCCTTCTACAGTTGCGTCTAAATCGCAGGCAAACGAAGGGCTTATTGCACCTTCTACTTTAACGGCAAAAAGCGAAAAGCAGCTGCCCGAAAATACAAAGATTTACACCGTAGCCAAGGGCGACTCGCTCGGAAAAATCGCCAAGCGCCACAACACAACCGTTTCTAAGCTTAAAAGCCTAAACAGCCTAAGCAGCCTTACAATAAAAGTTGGGCAAGAATTGATTGTGCCCGCAAACCCCTCCGACGAAGTTGTAAACCAAACAGCTCCCAAAGCGCAGGCAATGGCTTCGGTTGAAAGCGTTGGCACCGACACAATAAAATATAAAGTTCAAAAAGGCGACTCGCTCGGCAAAATCGCAAAACGCCACAACACAACAGTTTCGCAAATTAAGGCTTTAAACAACCTAAAGAACGACACTATCCGCATCGGTCAAACCCTTACGCTTGAAAAGTCGGGCAAAGCGGTTTCCGAAACAAAAGCTTCGGCAAAAACCGAAGCGCAAAAAAGCGAAGTTGCAGGCAATTTCGAGGTATACAAAGTTCAAAAAGGAGACACATTGGGCGCAATAGCCAGAAAAAACAAAGTTAGCCTTTCGCAGATAGAAAAGCTTAACCCCTCTATAAACCCCAAAAGGCTTAAGATTGGCCAGCTTGTAAAAATAAAGGCTGCAGCCGAAGTTAAGGAACAGCCCAAACCTCAGGCAACCCCCGAACAGCCCAAGGTTGAAGAACCCAAGCAACAGGTTCAACCCACAGTATCTGCGGCTCCTGCAGCTCCCGCAGCTGCGGCAGAAAACAAGGTTGAACAACAACCCAAGCCGGTTCAAACACAACCTGCACAGCCCGTGCAAGTTCAGCAAACTACAACTCCCGCCCCCGAACCAAAGGCAGGCGAAGAGGAAGTTATAGAAATATAATTAAAAAAAAAAAAAGAAAGCCGAATACATTTGAAATGAAAAGCGAAAAACAAAAGACCGAGGGTAAGTCTCCAATTCCGTCGTGGCTGTTGTTTTTGCTTTTTGTAATCTTCCTTACCACTTTGGGCTTGGTTATCCTTATAAGCGCAGGGTCGGCAAAGGAAGATTCGCTTGTATTCTTTAAAAAACAGGCAACGTGGCTTGTAATTGCAACGGTTATAGGAACAGCGGCGGCTTTTATAAATCTGAATCTACTAAAGAAATACGCCCTGCACTTCGGCGTATTTTCGGTTTTAACGCTTATTGCGGTTGCAATTCCGCACATAGGCAAAGTTGTTAACGGCGCGCGCCGTTGGATAGAAATTGGCCCCATTACATTTCAGCCTAGCGACATAGGCAAAATTGCGTTGGTTGTGCTGCTTGCCTGGTATTTGCAAAACAACCAAAGGTATATGAAAACCTTTTTAAAGGGCTTTGTATACCCGATGACAATTGCGGGCTTTTTCTTTTTGCTTATAATAATCGAGCCCGATTTCGGCACGGCAACACTTTGCGCAATCGTCTCGCTTAGCATGATATTTTTAGCGGGCACAAAATTTTTGTATATAATTGCAATTTTCATTTTTGGGGTTGCCGGCATTTTAACTTTGGTTTATTTCGACCCCGTGCGCTGGGCACGCCTTACAAGCTATTTGGATTTGGAAAACAACAAGCTAGACGGCGCATACCAGCTTTATCAGGCAATATTGGGCTTTGGCGCGGGCGGTGTAGACGGCGCAGGCCTAGGCCAGGGCCGCCAGCAGCAGTTCTTTTTACCCGAGGCGCACACCGACTTTATCTTTGCCATAGTAGGCGAAGAACTTGGGCTTGTGTTTACCCTTTTGGTTGTAGCCGCCTTTTTTGCAATGTTTTTAATTGTAGTTTCAAGGCTAAAAAAAGCCCCGAATATTTTCGAGCTATACATTGCGGCGGGCTCTATGCTAATGATAACGCTGCAGTCGATTTTCAATATGGGTGTTGTTACGGGAATGTTCCCGACCAAGGGAATTTCGCTTCCGTTTTTAAGCTATGGGGGATCTAACCTTGTGGCTATGTTCGTTTTTGCGGGGCTGCTTGTAAACTGCCTGCGCTCGTGGAACAAACCCATTAAAATAAAGGCTACACTGCTATGAGTAATTTTGTAATATCCTGCGGCGGCACGGGCGGGCATTTGGCCCCCGGAATAGCAATAGGCAAGGCGTTGATAAACAGGGGGCACAAAGTGGTTTTTGCCATAAGCAAAAAACAGGTAGATTCCGCCCTTGTAGAAAAATACCCCGAATGCGACTTTGTAAAAATTTCGGGTGCGCCCTTTTCGCTTAATCCGAAAAAGGCGTTAACATTTGCATATATGCAAACTTCGGGGCTTTTGGCTTCGCTTAAACTTTTAAAAAAATTTAATTGCAACACGGCAATAGCCTTTGGCGGCTTTAATTCGTTGGGCGTTGCGCTTGCGGCAAAAATACTTAAACGCCGCCTTGTTTTGCACGAAGCCAATATGAAAATCGGCAAGGCCGTACGCTTTTTAAGCGTGTTTGCCGACCGCATTTACATTCCCCACGGAACTAGTATGGAGCGTTTTAAGCCAGACGTTGTAAAATATGCCGGCTACCCCGTTCGCCCCGAAATTAAGCGCATACCCAAAACCGAGGCTAAAGAATTTTTCGGCTTTGGCGAAAGCGACAGGGTTTTGCTTGTGTTTGGCGGCAGCCAAGGCGCCTTTGCCCTTAACGACTGGCTTGCAAAAAACGAAAGGCTTTTCGCCGAAAACGGAATTTCGGTGCTGTGCATTTGCGGCGCAAAATTCGGGGTTGAAAACGAAAAGCTTTTGCCCGCAAAAAACGGCAAAACGGTTAAAATAAAAAGAATTATGTTTTGCGACAATATGGCGTATGCGCTTTCGTGCTGCGACCTTGTTGTTGCGCGCGCGGGCGCGGGCTCTATTGCCGAATTTGCAAAATGCGGCTGCGTGCCCGTGTTAGTGCCCTTGCCCACTTCGGCCGACAACCACCAGTTTGAAAACGCAAAGCTTGTAGAGCGTTGCGGCGGCGGCCTGCTTATTCAGCAAAGCGACATCGACAAACTTTTCGACAATGTCAAAGACCTGTTTTTTAACGATGCATTAAAAGAGCGTATGGCAAAAAATCTTGCAAGGATAGACGCCATGAACGACGTTTCCGAAATGATTGCAGACATAGAAAAGTTGGCGGAGGCTTAAAAAGCAAATGGGCGTAGTCTATATGGGAGGCATTTGCGGAATGGGAATGGCGCCTTTGGCCATTCTCCTTAAGGCCGCAGGCAACACGGTTTTAGGCTTCGACGACAACGCCGACATTCGCGTAAAAAACCTGCTACAGCAATTCGGCATAGAATGCCAAAGCTCTTTTAACGAAGTTGTAAAACCCGACTTGTTTGTAATTAGCACAGCCCTTTGTAGCCGCAACTTAAAAAGCGCGGCAAAAATACAAAGGCGCGGCGTTTGCTTTGCAGACTTTTGCAAAAACAGAAAGCTTGTTGCAATAACGGGCAGCCACGGCAAAAGCACGGTAAGCAATCTTTGCGCGCACGCAATAAACAAACTTTCGCTTAACGCAGGCTATATGGTAGGAGCTTTGTCAGAGCACTACGCCCCGGCAAAATTCTGCAAAGACGGCGAATATATATTTTCGGAAATAGACGAAAGCGACGCTACCATAGAAAACTTTTCGCCCGAAATTTGCGTTGCCTTAAACTACGATTTAGACCACACCGACACCTACAAAAACGCCGACGCCCTAAAGGATATGTTTTGCAGGCTTTTTGAAAGGACAAAGCAAAAAATAATAGTACCCAGCTGCGACAAAACATTGTGCGAACTGGCAAAAGCTTCGGGCAAAAATTTCGAGATTGTGCAAATTGGGCCCGACGCCGATTTTTCATCAATAAACGCGCTTATGGCGCAATGCGCATTAAAAAGCGTTTTTGGAAACGCCTTAAATTGCACCGTTTTAAATTCTTTTGAAGGAACATACCGCAGACAGGAGGTTTTGTGCAATACCCCCGCCCTTTTTGCGATGGCAGACTACGCACACCACCCAAGCGAAGTAAAAGCCTTTTTAAATTGGTTTGGCAAAAAATACGGCAACGGCAATTATATATTTTTCCAGCCCCACAGATATTCAAGAACAAAGTGCTTTGCAAAAACTTTTGCGCAAATTTTAGAGGATTTTGCAAAACAAGGCAACAGCGTCTACGTTTTGCCTGTATATGCGGCAAGCGAAAAATTCGACGAGCTTGGAACTTCCGACAAAATAACGCAAAATTCGCAACTGTTAAAATTGGCAAGTTTTTCGGATATGCAAAAAATTGTAGAACGGCTAAAAACAGGCGGCAAGAAATCCGCCGCATTTGTCGGGGCCGGCGACATTTATTTTAAGGCAAAGGAGTTTATATTACAGAAATGAAAAGTTTTAAATTGGCGGTACTGTGCGGCGGAATTTCGCCCGAAAGAGACGTTTCGCTAGTAAGCGGCAGCTATGTGGCAAAGGCTTTGGAAAATTTCTACGATGTGGAAAAATTTGAGCTTGCCGAAAACAAACTGCCCGAAAAGCTTAACGGCAAAGACTATGTTGTAATGCCCGTAATGCACGGCGACTACGGCGAAAACGGCGGGCTTCAGCGCGACTTGGAAAACGCCAATATTGCATTTGCAGGCTGCGGCAGTTTGTCTAGCTCGGTTTGCATGGTTAAACCCGCGGCAAAAGCCCTTATGCGCTCGGCAAATATTAACACTGCAAAGGAAATTCTGTTTTGCTCTTCCGACAAAATTTCGGGGCAAAGCCTTGTTGAAATTTTGGGCAACAAAACCGTAATTAAGCCAGCCGACAAAGGCTCTAGCGTTGGACTTAAGTGCCCCGAAGGCGTTGCCGAAACCGACAGCGCGCTAAAAGATTTGGACAACGGGCAATGGATGGCCGAAAGCTTTTTTAAGGGACGCGAATTGTCGGTTGGCGTTTTAAACGGCCGCGCAATGGGCATTGTTGAAATAAAACCCGAAGGCGGCGTATACGACTTTAAACGCAAGTATACGGCGGGCTCTACAAAATACGAATTTCCCGCCCAAATAGGCGACGAAAATACAAAAAAAATTCAAGACGCCGCCGAACGCGCCTACATTGCCTGCGGCTGCAGGGACTTTTGCAGGGTAGACTTTATTTTGGGCGAAACTTCGTTTATTGCGCTTGAAATAAACACGCTTCCGGGTATGACGCCCACAAGCTTGCTGCCCAAAAGCGCGTCGTGCACAGGGCTAAGCTTTAACGACTTGTGCAACGAAATGGTAAAACCCGCAATACAAAGGTTTTTAAACAGCTAATGGCAACAAAACAAAAGTCTAAAACCTGGAAAGACATAGGCAAAAGCAAAAGTTCTAAAAAAGCCCCATTGTCTTTCGAGGCAAAGTTCAGAAAATTTGCCATATTTTGCAAAATTTGCGGCTTTGTGTTGCTGCTTGCCGCCATTGGCTTTGGCGCATATAAGGCGGTGCAATCGGGCTTTGTAGACGACATTTTATACAACAAAAACCAGGTTGCAAAAAAGCTGTTTTTAGACAACCCGGACGGCAAGATAAACCCCAAGTGGATAAGGGAGTATCTGGGCATAAAAAAGGCAACCCCCATAGACAAAATAGACCTGCTAGGACTTAAGAAAAAAATCGAAAATGTAAATCAGGTAAGCTCGGCGAAAGTTGAAAGGGTTTACCCCGACCAAATAAAAATCTGCATAACCGAAAAAAAGCCCATAGCCAAGGTAAACACAAACAACGGCGTTTTACTTATGTCGGCAAACGGCGAATTTTTTGAGCCTATATGCTATGCCGTAGAGGAAATCGACGCGTTTGTAGAGCTTACGGGTATAAAGATTTTGAAACAGGGCAAAAAATATGTTGCATACCCGATGGCAAAAACCGTAAACGAGCTTTTTGCGGAAACAAAAAAAATGCTGCCAGCGGTTTTCAACACCTACCAAAGGGTAGACTTAAGCGACCTGCACTCGAAGGTTTCGCCGCTGCTTGAAGTATACACAAACGAAGACGTTAAAATAATATTTTTGGCGACAGATTTTAACAAGCAGCTTTCCAAGCTCGAATATGTTTTAAGATACGCAAAAGACAAATCCGTAAGGGGTGCACAAATAGACTTGTCTCTTGAAGGCCGTACTGATATGAAATTGCGAAAATAGGATAATTTTTTATGAACGACAGCAAAATGGTGGCAGCCCTCGAAATAGGAACCTCGAAAATGCAGGTTTTTGTGGGGGAAATTGTAGACGGCGAGTCTTTAAGCATTATAGGAATGGGACAAAAGCCCAGTGCTGGCGTAAAAAAAGGCGACATTGTAGACTTAAAAAAAGCGTCGCAGTTGGCGCAAGAGGCAATTTTAGACGCCGAAAAAAACACAAGCATTAAAACAAAGTCTATTTATGTTGGCATTAGCGGCTCGCAAATAAAGGGCATGCGCACAATGGGCTACGCAAACGTGCGCAGCGCAAACAATATTGTTACCCAAGAAGACGTAGACAGAGCCTGCGAAGACGCAAAAAGCAAAACATTGCCCGAAAACAGAGCCTTTATACATTTCATTTGCTGCGGCTACTATATAGACGGCGTATATTGCCAAGACCCTGTCGGCAAGCGCGCCCGCCGCATAGACGCCGAATTTTGGCTTGTACACGACGATTGCGACGCCATTGCAAACACCGTTCACATTGTGCGAAGCTTCGGAATGGAAGTAGACGACATTGTGCTTTCGGCGATTGCGTCGGCTAGAATGGTAACAAGCATGCAGCAGCGCAAGGAAGGCGTTTTGGTTATAGACATAGGCTGCGGCACAACCGACTATGCAATGTACAAAAATTCGAGAATAGTTATTGCCGGCACAATTCCCGTAGGCGGCGACCATATTACAAACGACTTGGCGCACGGCCTTAGGCTTTACAACAAAAACGCCGAGCTTTTAAAATGCAAAATAGGCAAAGCCGTAATTAGCGAAGACGAAAAATCGGAATTTATTTGGACAAAGGGCGACCAGCAAATTGGCGACAGAAAAATTTCGCTAAACTCTATGAACATAATAATAAGGGCAAGGCTTGAAGAACTTTTCCTTATACTAAGAGACGAGCTCGGCGAAGTTTTCGATTCTACAATTCAAAGCGTTGTAATAACGGGCGGCACCTCGCGCCTGACGGGCATAAACGAGCTTGCCGAGGGCGTTTTGGGCGTAAAATGCACAACGGGCAAATTCAATTCGTGGGTAAAGCATTCGCTTTGCCACCCCGAATTTGCAACGTCGCTTGGGCTGCTAGACTACGCGCTTGAAAACGAAATACGCAACGCTTCCGACTCGGGCGAAGGCCTGTTCTCTAAAATTAAGGGTCTTTGGAGGAATTTGTAATGGCGGCAAACATAAAGATTATAGGTATCGGCAAAGGGGGCTCTTTTTTGGCGTCTAAGCTAAAGATGGGCGCCTTTAAAAACGCGGCTTGCTGCGCGGTTTCAACCAACAAGACCGATTTGGAAAGCGTTTCGATAGGCGAAAAAATGCTGATTAGCGCCGATCCCGAAGCCGCCCAACTTCAGATTGCGTCTATAAAGCGCAGCATAGAGGGATATTCTACAATAATTTTGTTGGCGCAATTTGGAGGCGATAAATCTGCGCACCTAACCGCCGCATTCGCCAAAATTGCAAAGACAATGAATATTGGCAGGCTTGCCATTTGCGCTATTGCAAACAAGATAGACGACTATTCAAGAGCCTCTCTTGCGCGCCTTAGGGAAAATTGCGAAAACCTGCTATGCCTTCCGAACGACCTTTCCGTAGGCGAAATATTCCGCCAAAACGATATAATGAAGTCCTTTCAGTATGTGCAGACAATCCCCCCCCAAAGGGTTGCGCCCGAAGTAAAGAAAACTTCGTTTATGTCGAAAATAACAAGGTCTAAACCCAAAGACACGCCGCCTGCCGAACAAAAAAGCCAAACGCCAAAGGCGGCCTCGGGCGAAAACCTTGCCCAAGACGAATTTCCCTTCGTTTCGCTTTCAGAACAAAGGGGCTTTTTCGGCGACACAAAACGCAATTTCTACAACGGCGAAGATTTGGATATACCAACCTATTTGCGCCGAAACCTTAAAATTATAGTATAAATAAAATGATAACCCACTTTGTTGTAATAAGAACTAAATCGGGCGAAAACGCCTCTAAAATTTTAGAGGGCCTGCAAACCCTAAAACAGATTAAATGCGCCGACAGCGTAAGTTTTGGCAGCCCCGTTGCCAGCGAAAGACCCGTTGTAGACGACACATTCACAGCCGCCTTGTGCGTTCAGTGCAAAGATTCCCAAACCCTTTCGCAATATCTTAACGACCCTATCCACGTTAAATTCGCCCAAGACTATCTAAAAAAATATCAGGCAAAAATAACGGTGTATGACGTTCAGTAGCAAAGACGCCTGCCAATATATTGCCGCCCAAGCGGCGGCTTTTGGCGGCCGCGCCTACTATGTGGGCGGCTGCGTTAGAGACTCTATTTTGGGCATACAGTCGAAGGATACAGACGTTGAAATTTTCGGATTAAGCCCCGAACAAATAGAAAAAGTTTTGTCGAAAAAATTCCACTTCGAAGCTGTAGGCAAAAGCTTTGGCGTTTGGATTTTAAAGGGTCTTGATATAGACGTAAGTATGCCGCGCAAAGAGCGCAAAAATGGGCTAGGCCATAAATCGTTCGAAATTATAGGCGATCCAAACCTTTCGCCCAAAGAGGCGTGCTCGCGCCGCGACTTTACCATAAACGCAATGCTGCGCGACATTTTAAGCGGCGAAATTATAGACCCTTTTGACGGACAAAAAGACCTTGCAAAAAAGCTTATAAGGCACACTTCCGACAAGTTTGCCGAAGACCCTTTGCGCGTGCTTAGGGCAATGCAGTTTGCCGCGCGTTTCGATTTTGACGTGGCAGAAAAAACCGTCGAGCTTTGCTCGAATATACCCATGGAAAACCTGCCAAAAGAAAGGGTTTTTCAGGAATTTAAAAAGCTTATTTTAAAGGGCAAAAAAATTTCGAAAGGGCTTGCGTTTTTAAGAGACTGCAACTGGGTTAAATATTTCCCCGAACTTTCGGCAATGGTTGGCTGCCCGCAAGACCCTATTTGGCACCCCGAAGGAGACGTATACACCCACACAATGCTTTGTATGGACTCTTTTGCTCAAGACCGCATTGGAGACGAAAAGGAGGACACCATTGTAGGCCTTGCCGTTTTGTGCCACGATATGGGCAAACCCCTTTGCACTAAAAAAGACGCTACCGGGCGCATACGCTCGCTTGGGCACGACATTTTGGGCGGCCCTGTTGCCGAAAAGTTTTTGCGCCGCATTAGCGACGAAAAAGTTTTGCTAGACGACGTAAAAGTTTTGGTCGAAAGGCATATGGCAATTTTAGACTTGTGGCGTTCAAAAGCGGGCGATTCTGCCATACGCAGGCTTGCAAACAAGGTAGGCCGCATAGACAGGCTTGTGCGCATCGACAAAGCCGACCGCGAAGGCCGCGCCGTAAAAGAGGTTGAAAGCTCTCCGCAGGGCGAATGGATTTTGTCGAGAGCCGAAGAGTTAAAAATTAAGGATTCCGCCCCCAAGCCAATATTGATGGGAAGGCACCTTATAGAGCGCAAGCTGACGCCGTCTCCAAAGTTTGCCGAAATTTTAAACGCCGCCTACGAAGCCCAGTTAGACGGAAAATTCTTCGACCTAGACGGCGCGTTAAAGTATCTCGACAGCGTATTGCTAAAGTAGCCTTTTGCTAAAACAGCATAAAGCACCCCACCATTACCGCGGCTGGGAACAGCGCATAAAGCAAAAGCATAACGGGAGAAACGCCGTTTTTAAAGCATGGCGACAATATCGAAACGCCTGCGGGGTTGGGCGCGTTTGCAATAATTGTAAGCCCGCCGCCCGAAACTGCGCCGGCCACTACCATATATTTCATTGCGTCC
>SAMEA104315426__coassemble_1094_pt1 | contig 10585 bp, 11 predicted proteins | sample SAMEA104315426__metabat2_low_PE_002 | metagenome-assembled genome bin SAMEA104315426 (sample SAMEA104315426) | gut metagenome | biome: Monkey gut; feature: monkey-associated habitat; material: faeces | place: China | collected 2013
CCGCATTTTACCCAATACCAGTTCTTTTCGCCGCCGCGAATGTCGCGCGCGTCAAGCTCTACCGAAATGGGTTTGTTGTCGAACTTTTCGTTTTGCAGTGCCTCCTTTAGCTTTTGGCAATAGTCCATAACCGCGGCTTTGTCCTGCTCTTTGTGGATTACGGGAATTATAACAACGTGAACGGGGGCAAGCATTGGCGGCAACACCAAACCGTTGTCGTCGGAATGCGTCATTATAAGCCCGCCTATAAGTCTTGTCGAAACACCCCACGAGGTAGTCCACGCAAACTCGGTTTTGCCGCTTTCGGCCAAAAACTTTATATTGCTTGCCTTTGCAAAGTTTTGCCCCAAAAAGTGCGATGTTCCCGCCTGAAGCGCCTTGCCGTCTTGCATCATTGCCTCAATGCAGTAGGTGTGAACCGCCCCGGGGAACTTTTCGCCCTCGGTTTTTTGACCGCAAATTACGGGCATTGCCATATAGTTTTTGGCAAAGTCGGCGTAAACTTTAAGCATTTTTTCGGTTTCGTCTATGGCCTCCTGCTTGGTGGCGTGGGCTGTGTGGCCTTCCTGCCACAAAAATTCGGCCGTGCGCAAAAACAGGCGGGTGCGCATTTCCCACCTTACAACGTTTGCCCACTGGTTTATCAAAATGGGCAAGTCTCTATACGATTGTACCCATCTCGAATACATTTCGCCGATAATCGTTTCGGAAGTGGGGCGCACAATTAAAGGTTCTTCTAAAGGAGAAGCAGGAACTAGCTTGCCGTCTTTCATTTCAAGCTTAGAATGCGTTACAACTGCGCATTCCTTGGCAAAGCCTTCAACGTGTTCTGCCTCTTTTTGCAAAAAGCTTACGGGAATAAACAGGGGGAAATACGCGTTTTTGTGGCCTGTATCTTTAAAAGCTTTGTCGAGAGCCTTTTGCATATTTTCCCAAAGCGCGTAGCCGTTGGGCTTAATTACCATACAGCCTCTTACGGGGCTAGTTTCCGCCAACTGCGAGGCCTTTATAACCTGTTGGTACCATTCGGGATAATCCTGTGCCCTTGTGGGGGTTATTGCTGTTTTTTCTGCCATATATTTATAAATTTGTAGATTGAAATTTTTTGGCGCATTTTACGTGCACGCAAAACACAAAGCGGCAAATCCGCCGCATTGTGTCGCAAAGAATAAACCTTTTTAGCCGCTTAAAACGACTTTACCGCTTCGTCTTTAGACGCGTGAATGGGGAATATGCTTGTAAAGCCCGAGATTTCGAAAACCTGCTTTACGTTTGCGCTAAGGCTCGACAAAACTATTGTGCCGTTAGATTTTTTAAGCTGTTTTGCCGCCGCCAACAAAGCTCTTAAGCCCGCGCTGCTTATGTATTCAAGTTCAAGGCAGTCTACAACAAGCTTCTTTACGCCGTCGTTGAAGCATTTTTCAAATTCTTTTTCGAGGTCTGCAACCGTTGTTACGTTTAATTTGCCCTTGGGCGAAAGTACGGTTACGTCGTTTATTTGCTCTTTAGATATTTCCACATTTTTCCTTTTTTGAAATTATTGTTCGATTTTGTCGTATGCGCTTTTATAAATCAACAAAAAACTAAAACAAGCTTAACCGATGTGCCCCGTGCGAATTTTAGCGAAAAGAATTTGACAAATAAGAGGTATTTTTGCTAGTTTTAATGCGTATCTTTTACAGAAAACATTTTAATTAACATATAAGGAAAGACTGCGCGATATGGCAAGACCGTTAACTATATTTACGGGCCAGTGGGCCGATATGAAACTTGAAGAATTGGCTCCCTTGGCAAGGGAAATGGGCTATGAAGGCTTGGAAATAGCCATAACCCAAAACCACTTCGACCCCGAAAAGATGGACGACAAAAAGTATCTTAAAAACCGTTGGGAAATTTTGGCAGACAACGGTTTAAACTGCTTTGCGTTGTCTAACCACTTGGTCGGTCAATGCGTTTGCGACAATATCGACTTGCGCCACAAGTCTATGATTCCCGAAAGAATTTGGGGCGACGGCAACCCCGAAGGCGTGCGCAAGCGCGCGGCTGCCGAAATGGTTCGCACGGCAAAAGTTTGCAAAACATTTATGGCAATGCGCCCGAAGTCTTTAGAAGCTTCGCCCATTGATCCCACCGTTACGGGCTTTACGGGCTCTTCTATTTGGCAGTATATGTATTCTTTCCCGCCCGTTACAAAGCAGATGATTGCCGACGGCTATGCCGACTTTGCAAAACGCTTTATCCCCATTTTGAATGCTTTCGACAAGCAGGGCGTAAACTTTGCGTTGGAAGTTCACCCAACCGAAATCGCATTCGACATAGCTTCTGCCGAAAGGGCGTTGCAGGCGGTAAAATGCCACAAGCGTTTCGGCTTTAATTTCGACCCTTCGCACTTTGCGTATCAGGGCGTAGACTATGTAAAATTTATCCGCAAATTTGCCGACAGAATTTTCCACGTTCATATGAAGGACGTATGGTTCGGCCACGGCACGGGCGAAGCCGGCGTTTTCGGCGGCCATACAGACTTTTGCGATCCGCGCCGCTATTGGGACTTCCGTTCCATCGGCCACGGCGACGTAAAGTTCGAGGAAATCATTGTTGCCCTTAACGACATTAAATATAAGGGCCCGCTTTCGGTTGAATGGGAAGACGGCCGTATGGACAGAGTTCACGGGGCAACGGAATCGTGCCAGTTGGTAAAGTCGTTCGACTTTCCCTCTAGCGACATTGCGTTCGACTCGGCTTTCGACAAGAAAAACCAATAGTTAAAAATACAGTCTAAAAAACCTTTTTTTATAAAATCAGGAGGAAACAACAAAATAATATGAAATCGAACATAACATACACAATGGCCTTTTGGCTTCTTAGAATATGGCTCGGCGTAAGGGCTCTTTACACCGGCTTGGTAAAATTTCAGGGAACCGAAAAGGTTGTAAAAGACACCGAAGGCCTTTCGCCCGAAGACATTAAAGCATTGCTCGACGGCGGCGCGGGCGAAACCGTAAACGCATTGGGCTTTCGCTTTTACCACGCTTTGCCCCCCTCGGGCCCGATGAGTGCCGAAAGCTTTTCGAACAGCCCCTTTATGCCCTCGTTTATGGTAGGGCCCTACTGCTCGGTTTTGGGCTACGCGCTTATAGCGTTGGGCGTTACAACACTTTTGGGCATTTGCACAAGGTTGTCGCTGTTTGTAATGGGTCTGCTTTATGTGTCGCTTACATTCGGTTTCATTATTTTGGAACCCGGTTTGGGCAACGCAAGCGCGGCTGGCGTAGCCTACTTGGGCGTGCATATGATTATGATTGTAGGCGCATTGCTTTTGGCAGACTACAACAAGTTTGAATTGTTGCCCTGCAAAAGATTGTGCGGCAAATGCTGCTCGTGCAACAAAGACTAACAATTTGCGTTTAACCTTTTTAAATACACATTAAAATGAGCGAAATAAACAGAAGAGACTTTATAAAGAATATGGCTTTGGGCGCAGGTCTTGTTATGGCTCCGGGCTTTGCATCGGCGCAGAACAAGGTTTCGGCAAACGACAAGCTTAACATTGCCGTAGTAGGCGTTGGTGCCGAAGGCAAAGTTTTGCTCGAAAGCATGGTAAAAATTCCCGGGCTTCAGTTTAGAGCCGTTTGCGACATTTGGCCGGCGCACTGCCGCTTTGGTGCCGCGTATGCAAAATCGCGCACAAAGCAAAAGGATATGCCCAAGATGTACGAAAACTACGAAGACCTTATTGCCAAGGAAAAGGATTTGGACGCCGTAGTTATCGCTACTCCCGACTTTTGGCACAGCCCGCAAACTTGCGACTTTTTGAAAGCAGGCGTAAATGTATACTGCGAAAAGATGATGGCCGAAAGCAAAGAAAAGGCCGCCGACATGGTTAGAGCCCAGCGCAAAAGCGGCAAGCTTTTGCAGATTGGCCACCAGCGCACTTCAAACCCCCTATACCACTATGCGCGCGACATACTAATCCGCCAAAAGAACATTTGCGGCAGGTTGGTAAACGCAAACGGCCAGTGGAACAGAGCGGCTTCGAAAGACTTGGTAATGCCCAAAAAAGGCGGCGTTTCGCTAGACGTTATTAAAAGATACGGCTTTGAAGACGAACACATGTTTATGAACTGGCGTTGGTATAAAGGCAAAGGCGGCGGCCCAATCAGCGACTTGGGCGCACACCAGCTCGACATCTTCGGTTGGTTCTTCGGCGGCAAGCCCATAGACGTATTGGCTTCGGGCGACACCAACTACTACAACAAGCCTTGGTACGACAATGTAATGTGCATTATCAACTACAACACATTCCAAAAGCATACCGCAAAGGCGTTCTACCAAGTGCTTACTGCAACAAGCGCAGGCGGCGGCTACTTTGAACAGTTTATGGGCGACGAAGGCGCAATTAAGATGTCGGAAAACCCCGCCCTTATAAAAATCTTCAAAGAAAACAACGCTCCCGACTGGAAGCACTATATCGACGAAGGCGTGTTGAAAAATTCGTCGGCTCCTTCGACACCTGTCGCAATTAAGGACGCCCGCGAAACAAAGGCATTGGTTGCATACGAAATGCCCAAAACTCTCGACTTGCCTCCGCATATGTATCACTTGCAAAACTTCTTCGACGCGGTTCGCGGCAAGTGCGCCCTAAATTGCGACGGCGCGCACGCATACGAACGCGAAGCGGTTGTTTACAAGGTAGTACAAGCTATCGAAGCTCAAAAAACCTTGAAATTTGAAGACTCCGACTTCATTGTAAGCTAAATTAAAAATAAATTTTAAAGGAAAATAGGAATATGAAAAAATCATTATTGGCCGTATTGGCTTTAACATTGGCTTTCTCGGCTTTTGCCGACAAAAAATTGGTGCTGGAAATTCCCCCCGCGCAGTTGGTGGGTACTCCCGCTCCCATTAAGCTGGAAAATCTCGAAACTAAGGTTGTAAACCCAACCCCCATGGTTCCGAACGACGTTAAGAACATTGCCAAGGGCAAAAAAGTAACAAGCTCCGACGACTTCCCCCTAATTGGCGACTTGGAATTGGTAACCGACGGCGACAAGTCGGCGGCAGAAGGCAGCTTTGTTGAACTTATGAACGGCGTTCAGTGGGTTCAGATTGACTTGGAAAAAGAATCCGAAATTTTCGGTATTGCAATGTGGTTGTACCACAGCCAAGAAAGAGCCTATAAAGACGTTATCGTTCAGGTTTCTAACGATGCCGAATTTAAAAAGGACGTAAAAACCCTCTTTAACTGCGACAACGACAATTCCGCAAAGCTCGGCAAGGGCAACGACAGACCCTGGGTTCAAACCAACGAAGGCAAGCTTATCGTTCCCGAAAAGCCCGTTAAGGCTCGTTTTGTTCGCATCTATTCGAACGGCAATACCTCGAACGACGCAAACCACTTCATAGAAGTTGAAGTGTTTGGCAGATAATTTTTAAATAAAATTTCTACCGCAAAAGGCGCAAAGTAAACTGTTTTGCTTTGCGCTTTTTTTGTGCAAAAACGCGGTTTTGTTTTCCCGCGCTTTGCGGCAGGATTTGGTTTTATTTGCATATATTTTTGCAAACAAAAAGCTTTAATTTTTGCGCAAAAGTGCAAATATTTTCGCTATATGAACACAACTTTAAGGAGAAGCGACAGGGCGTTAAGCGAAGAGGCTGCAATGCAGGTTGCAGAAAATGCCGAATACGGTGTTTTGTCGATTATGGGCAACGACGGCTACCCATATGCGGTTCCGCTAAACTTTGTTAAGTGCGGCGAATATTTTTACGCGCACAGCGCAAAAGAGGGCAAGAAGCTAGACAGCATTGCCTTGGCAAACAAAGTTTGCATAAATTTTGTTGAAACGGCTGCCGCCATACCCGAAAAGTTTTCGTTTGCATATAAAAGCGCAACGCTTTTTTGTACGGCAAGCATGGTAAGCGACCAAGCCGAAAAGGTTTGCGCCTTAAAAAAGCTTATAGAAAAGTATAGTCCGGATTTTATCGAAAAAGGCTACGAATACGTTGCGCGCTCGGCAGACAAAGCCGCGGTTTTAAGGTTTAAAATAGAAGGCATTTCGGGCAAAGAGCGAAAAAGGTAAAGCGCATTTGCAAACAAAAAGGCGGCAAAACCAAATGCCGCCTTTTTTGTGAAAAAATAAAAAATAAAAAACAAAAAATTCTATTCCTTTATAAAAACGTCTACTCGGGCGGGGGGAATATTTAAATAAACAAACTTTGTTTTTAAATGGCGCATTTTTGTAAAGCCAAGTTGCTCGGGCTTTTTGCGCAAATTGTAGGTAAACTGAACAAAAATGCCGCCCTTTGGCAGTGTGCTTTCAACTGCGTTTAAAATATTCCTTACAATGGGTTCGGGTATATTAAGTAGCGGCAGGCTTGAAATTACAGCCCCTATCTTTTCGCCGTTTGCAATGCCTGCAATGTTTTCGGCAGAATCGTTTACAACCGCCAATTTTGGGAACTTGTTTTTTAAAATCTCGCACAAATTTTTGTCGAGCTCTACCGAGCGGACTCTTGAAACATCGGCTTTTTTAAGTATTTCGGCGGTAACCGAGCCCGAGCCTGCCCCCAATTCTATAATAAGCCCGTTTTCGGGGCAGTTTGCCGCCATTTGCCTTGCCAAAAAACGCGAGCTTGGGCAGAGCGCCCCCGTAGTTTTAGGGTTTGCCAAAAACTTGCATATAAATTTTACGCTGTCTGCAAACATAAACTACCTTTTTGGCTGGTAAATATCGTGCAGCCTTATAATGCCCGCAAATTTTCCGGAATTGTCTACAACGGGCAAAACCGAAAGCCTTTTGTTAGACGGGCGTTCCTCCATAAGTGCAACAGCTTGTCCCAGCGAAGCTTCGGGCAATATCGACACGGGCTTTTTTGTCATAATGTCGGCGCACTGTATTTTGTTGAAATCGCAGTCGCACTTAAAGGCGCGCCTTATGTCGCCGTCGGTTATAAGGCCCGAAAGCCCGCCGCAGTCGTCTACAATGCAGGCGGCGCCCAAGGGGTTTTCGGTCATTTTAACAACGGTTTCCTTAAGCAGGTCGTGGGCTTTTGCAACTGCACATTCCTTTACGGGGTGCATTACGTCTTTTACCTTAAGCAAAAGCGTTCTGCCAAGCTGGCCTGCGGGGTGGAATTTTGCAAAGTCTATTTTTGTAAAGTTGCGGGCCGTTATAAGCGCGCATGCCAAAGCGTCGCCCCAGGCAAGGGCAACCGTTGTAGAGGAAGTAGGCACAATGCCCAAAGGGTCGGCTTCGCCGTCGCACGAGGCGTCTAGCACAATGTCGGCCTGCTTTGCCATGGGCGAATCCATACGCCCTACAATGGCTATTATGGGCGAATTAAACTGCTTTAAAAGCGGCATAAGCCTAAGGCATTCTTCGGTAGAGCCGCTGTTTGAAATCAAAATTGTAGGGTCTCCAGCCTCGTAGATGCCCATATCGCCGTGCACTGCGTCGCACGCGTGCAAAAATAGCGCGCTTGTTCCCGTGCTAGACATTGTAGCGGCAATTTTCTGCCCTATAAGTCCCGATTTGCCCACGCCGCAAATTACCAATTTGCCCTTGTGGCTTAAAATTGTATTAACCGCTTTTACGAAAGATTCGTCTATGCGGTCTGAAAGTTTTAAAACCGCCTTTGCCTCTTTTTCGAGAGCGGTTTTTGCAGACTTAATAAATGCTTCTTCTAACATTGTTGGGTGCTTTCTAAAAATTTTTCGGCTTCGGCAAGGTCTTGCGGGGTGTCTATGCCTATGCTTTTATATGCGCTTTCTACAGCCATAAATTCGTAGCCTGAATCTACAAACCTTAATTGTTCGAGCATTTCGCAGTTTTCAAGCGTGCTAGCCGGCAGCGAATTGTAGTTTAAAAGCGATTTTCTTGAATAGCCGTATATGCCTATGTGCCTAAAATAGGCGCATTTTTCAAGCCATTTTGCCTTGTCGGCAACGCCTCTTACATAGGGCAGGGGCGAGCGGCTAAAATAAAGGATTTTGCCGTCTTTGTTGCGCAGGGCTTTTACAACGTTTGGGTTGTCTAAATCCTGCGGGTCGTCTATGCGGACAACGGCTGTTGCCAATTCGCAATTTGTCTGCATGCGCTTTTCTATAATCGCGTCTATGAGCGAAACGGGAATAAAGGGTTCGTCGCCTTGAACGTTTACAAAAAATTCGGCGTCTATTTCCGGCAGGGCTTCAACAATTCTTTCGGTGCCGTTTTTGCATTCGGGCGAAGTTAAAACATATTTAGCCCCCATTTTTTCGGCAAATTCGCAAATTTGCGGGCTGTCGGTTAAAATGTAGGCGTTGTCGCCGGCATATTTGCTTTGCAGGCACTTTTCGTATACCCTTTGTATTACGGTTTTGCCCTTTAGCATTGCAAGGGGTTTGCCGGGGAACCTTGTAGACGACATTCTGGCGGGAATTGCAATGGCGAACATTGCAAACCCCAAAATAAGGCTGTCGGCGTCTTTGCTCTTTTCAACGTCCTTCCAAAATTCCTTTACGGGTTCAAGCTCGTCGTCGGGCGTGTAAAAGAACATAAAGTAAAAGAACGCCAGCCCGAACAAAAACAATACTAGCCCCAAAATGCGCATAACCTTTTTGTAGCAGTTTTTTGAGATGGACAACGCGCAGAACTTTGAATCTATGTAGGATTCGCTATACGCTTCGTCGTTTTTAAGCATAAGGGTTAGCCCCAAAAGAACCGAAAAGCCGATTACGGCAAATTCGCAAATCGAAATTAGTACTTCTTTATAATTCATAATCCGTCAAAAAAATGCGGTGTTAGTGGTTTAAAAATAGCATTTAATGTTTGTCGAGCACAAGCAAATTATTCGAATACGGGGCGCGCGGCAAAGGTGTTGTATACTTTTAATATGCGTTGGAATTGCGAAACTTCCTCGAACGGCAGCTCGGTTTTTTCGTCTATGCGCCAGGTGTGCGAGGCGTTTACAACGTCTTTTGCCCATTCAAAATATTCGTCGTAGTCGGTTCTAAAATACCACACGGTTTCGGGCGAGCATTTTGTTCTTAAGGTGTCTATAAAGGGCTCTTGAATAAGCCTTCTTTTGTGGTGGCGTTTTTTAGGCCATGGGTCCGGAAACATAATGAATATGTTTTCAAGCACGCAGTTTTCGGGCAGGCTTGCCAAAAATTCGCCGGCTTCGGCCTTTACAAAGTGGGCGTTTACGGCTCCCTTTTTTTCGGCGCGGCGTTTAGAGTCTTTTATTCTTTCCGAAATTAAGTCTATGCCAATGCAAAGTTCATTCGGGTGCGCCGCGGCATAGCTACTAAGGTAATGGCCTTTCCCGCAGCCTATTTCCAGCGTAATTTTTTTTGCATCGCCTATAATTTCGCCGGTAACCGTTTTTAGCGCGTCAATTCTTTGCGCTTTGCGTTTAAGCATTTCCTCTATGCCGTTATATTCTTCCATAATATAATATTTTCGCAAAAAATTTTATTTCTCAACAGTTTTTTGTGCAATTCGGCATAAAATAAGCGTATTTTGCGGTGTTTTTGGTATATTTTCGGCTTTTTGCGGCAAAATTTTCTCGCAAAAGATGGCAAAAAATCAATAATCTACTTCATAATGGCTAACGAAAACACAAATCTGTTGCTGTTCGGCTTAAAAGACGGGCAGCGTTCTATAAAGGGGGCATACGTTTTTTTGCTTGCGTATGTTTTTGCAACGGTATTGGGCGCAATATTTGCCCCGCTTTCTTTTTGGTTTGCGCAGTATTTGCACGAAACAAACCCCGGCAACGAAACGCTTGCCTGGCTTGCGGGCAAGGGGGTAGACATCTTTTTTGACAGGGCAAGGTATGTGGCAATAGTTTTGGCGTTGCCCGTTGTGTTTATTAAATGCCGCCTTACAAGCCTTGGCGCATTGCGAATGAAATTAAATTTAAAGGCTTTAAAAGAGTTTGCAAAATACTACCTTTTGGGGCTTTTTTTGCTGGCAGCAATGTATGCTATGCAGCTTTTGTTTACCAGCTGCGAAATTAAAGAGATATCTTCGGGCAAATTTTGCGAAGTTTTGGGCGTTGCGTTTGTCTCGACGCTTCTTTTGGCGTTTTTGGAAGAGCTGCTTTTTAGAGACTTAATTATGCGCTCGTTTTACACCGCCTGGGGAATGTTTATGGGTATAGTGCTTTCGTCTTTGTTTTTTGCCTACAAACATTTTAAGGTGCCGAGCGACATAGGAGGGCTTGATTTGCATAGCGCAAGTTGGTATTCGGGCTTTCAGGTTGCCTGGTACGACACTGTAGGCATATTTATGTCGTTCGACGCGTTTTCGTTTATATCGCTTTTTATGTTCGGTTGCGTTTTGTGCGCAATGTTTTTAAGGGCAAAAACGCTGTATGCGCCGATAGGCTTTCATTCGGCCGCGGTTTTGGCAATAATGCTATATAAAGAGCTTGTTGTGCCCGAAAGTTCCGACAGCCTAAGGATAGTATTTGGCGGGGTTTGGGTAACAAAATCGTATGCGGCATTCACATTGTTAACACTGCTTTTGGTGTTTTTGCTGTTTTTCGGGCAAAAAAATTCCGCAAAGTCGCTAAAAAAGTAGGCTGGCGGAAAATCAAGCGA
>SAMEA104315426__coassemble_1102_pt1 | contig 10507 bp, 10 predicted proteins | sample SAMEA104315426__metabat2_low_PE_002 | metagenome-assembled genome bin SAMEA104315426 (sample SAMEA104315426) | gut metagenome | biome: Monkey gut; feature: monkey-associated habitat; material: faeces | place: China | collected 2013
CGCAGCACGAACGCCGCCGCAAAATATACGCCCATTACCGCGGCAAATAAGTCGAACGGTTTGTGGATTTGCGAGAAAAACGAAGTTGCAAACGAATTTGTGTCGGGGTCTTTACTTTTTGCCGACAAAGCCGAAAGCTTTTTAAACACAAAACCCAGAACATATTTTACAACCACAAAAGTTAGCAGCAAAACCACAATTGCCGACACATATTGTATGCCCTTTACCCCGAAATATTCGGCGCGCATAACTGCCGCCGTTTTGGGCGAAACTTTGTCGAGCCAGTGCATAAAACGCACAAGATATTTCCTTACGGTTTGCGCGCTTTCTATGGCGTTTTGGTCTATTTTTGTCTGTATTTTAAGGTGTTCTATCTCTTCGGGGGTAAGCTCTTTTTTGGGAGCTTGCGCCGGCAATTGACTTGCGGCGGCGGCAACGTCTTTTTTAACGTCTTTTGCGTCTTGGGCAATTTCAACCGCCCTAGCCTGCGTTTCGGTTTTAGCTTCCTCTTTTTCTGCCAAAGCAGTTTGTGCCTGACACAAACCAAAGCCGAGAACCAAAAGCAAAACCAATATATATTTTGTAAATTTCATAAGACAATTATTCGTGTAAAAATTTTTTAAAAATCTATTAAAAAATTTGCCCCGACAAACATTCATATATCGGGGCAATTTTGCTATTCAAAAGACAATAGCGGCGCGCCTTCGGGCACGTTGTCGCGCTCTTGCACCAAAATTTCTTTAATAACGCCGTCTTTGGGAGAATATACAAATGTATTCATTTTCATTGCCTCTAGCGTTATAAGCTGGTCGCCCTTCTTTACCGATTGACCGACTTTTACGTTTATTGCAATAATTGTTGCCGACAACGGGCACGCAACATCGTTTGCGCCGGCTTTTGCAACGGGCTTTGCCACTTTGGCTGGAACTTGTTGCGTTGCAGCAGACGTTGCCGACACTGCTTTTGCAGCTTGCGCTGCGGCAGGCCTTATGCCGGCAATTTTAGGGGTTTTGTCGGGCAAAACTTCAACATCTACATCAAAAGACTTGCCGTTAATTGTTATCCTTAAAGATTTCATTTTTGCCGTGTGTTAGTAGCGATGATATGGAGTGAAATTTCTCGACGCAAAAATTTGCGCGCGCCCCGACTGCGCATATGCCATATCGGGCGCGTTGTATTTTAAGTCGGGGGTAAGTTTAAAATCGGGGTCGTCTTTCAATGCCGAAAGCGCGGCCGCCGTTATTAGCGAAACAAGCTCTTCGCTTAATTCGCCTTCGCCTTTTGCCTGCTGCGGGGCTAGCGCCTCTTCTTTGCAAGGCGTGTTCGCAAAACGCGAAAATAGTTTAGATAAAAAACCCATAGTAAAAATATGTAAGGATTATAGGGGAATATTTGTGTCTTTTTTAGGCATTGTAGTTTCGCGCTTGGTGATGGTTGCCCTTAACGCCATAGCCAAAACGCCCCTTGTTTCGGCGGGGTCTATAACGTCGGTTATCATTCCCTTTTCTGCCGCCTGATAGGGGCTTTCGAACTTTTCGCTATATTCGGCGCGGTGTTTTGCCGCGGCGTTTTCCCTTTCGGCGGGGTTTTCTATTGCCTTAAGCTCTTTGCCGTATAGCACATTTACGGCACCCTTTGCGCCCATAACCGCAATTTCGGCGGTAGGCCACGCAAACACCATATCTGCCCCCAAGTCGGAGCAGCACATTGCAATGTATGCTCCCCCGTATGCCTTGCGCATTATAACCGTAATTTTTGGCACTGTTGCCGAAGCGTATGCCGAAAGCACTTTTGCACCGTGCCTTATTATGCCGCCGCGCTCTTGGGCAAGCCCTGGCATAAATCCGGGAACGTCTACCAAAGTTACCAAAGGTATGTTAAACGAGTTGCAAGTACGCACAAACCTTGCGCATTTGTCGGAGGCGTCTATATCTACGCAGCCCGCCTTGTACATTGGCTGGTTTGCAATTATGCCGACAACTACGCCCTGAATTCTCGCAAAGCCCACAACCATATTTTTTGCAAAGCTTTCCTGAATTTCAAAAAAGTCGCCCTTGTCTACAAGCCTATTTATGATGTCTTTAACATTGTATGCCATCGATGAATTTTCGGGCATAATGTTGTTTATGGCTTCGTCGTAGGTTTTTTCGACCGCAACGGAAAAATCGTGCGGGGGTTCCTGCATATTGTTCGACGGCAAAAACGACAATAGCTTTTCGGCAAGCTCTATAGCGTGAGCGTCGTCTTCGGCAACAAGGTGTATGTTGCCAGAATACATTGCGTGGGCGTCGGCCGTAGCAAACATTTCTAGCGGGGCTTCTTCGCCAGTGGCGGCCTTAATTACCTGCGGGCCGCATATAAACAAATCGGCATTTTTGCGCGTCATTATAATAAAGTCGGTAAGAGCCGGGCTATAGGCTGCACCCCCGGCGCAGGGGCCCGCAATAATGGCAATTTGCGGAACAACGCCCGAACACGCCACATTTTGGTAGAAAATTTGCCCGTAGCCTCCCAAAGATTCTACACCCTCTTGAATTCTTGCGCCGCCAGAGTCGTTCATGCCTATAATAGGCAGGCCGTTTTTGCCCGCAAATTTCATTAAATCTACAATCTTTTTTGCGTGCTGCGAGCCTAGCGAACCGCCAAAAACGGTAAAATCTTGGCAAAAGGCGGCAACTTGGCGGCCCTTTATAAGACCTACGCCGGTAACTACGCCGTCGGTTGGTATGCGTTTCTTTTCCTGCCCGAAATTGTGGCAGGCGTGTTTAACGTGCATTCCAAATTCCAAAAAGGAACCTTCGTCGAAAAGTTTTTCGAGCCTGTCGCGCGCGGTAAGCAGACCCTTGTTGCGGCGCGCCTGCAATTTTTCGGCACCGCCTGCGTTCAATGCCGCATCTCTGCGGCTATTCAATTCGTCCATCAATTTTTTAGATATAGCCATTTAGTTTCTTTTGTTTGATGTTTTGTAGGCCGCGCCCTATGGAAAGCGCAACTCGAATTTATATAATTAGTCGCCAGTATTGCCCATATTTTGCCAGAATGCGAGAAAATAAAACATAGCGCAAATTCCACAAAAAAAGGAGGTCTTTATAATAAAGCCCCCCTTTTGCCTGCCGCGTTTTTGTTGCAAAATTTATTGGGCTTGCTCTGCTTTTTTATTTGCCTGAGCCAAAATAACGTATTTTTTCGACCAATCGGTAAGCGAGGCGGAAACTGCATCGTCTAAAGTTTTTACAACCTTTGCGGGCGTGCCCAAAACCATAGAGTGCGGCGGAACTATTGTGTTTTTTGTAACCAATGCGCCTGCGCCCACAATAGAGCCTTCGCCTATAACGGCTTTGTCGAGAACAATGGCCCCCATGCCAATAAGGCAACCGTCTTTAACTTCGCAAGCATGCAAAATTGCACCGTGGCCAACCGTTACATTTTTGCCGATTTTCACGCCGGCATCGTTCGCCAAATGAACCAGAACGCCGTCTTGCAGGTTTGAATTTTCGCCAAGCTCTATAGAATTTATGTCGGCCCTAAGCACGCAGCCAGGCCAAACGCTGGCGTTTTTGCCTATTGTTATGTCGCCTATCAAAACGGCGTGTTTGCTAACATAGGCGGTTTCGTCTATTACCGGTTTTTTGCCGAGATATTTTTCGAGAGTTTCTTCTATAGTCATAACAAAAAGCAAATATCATTTAAATTGGCAGACTTTTCAACCACAAATTGGACGCGAGTTTCCCGAAAAACAGATTAAAACAAAAATTTTTTAAAAAAATATTGACAAATGCAAAACGATGTAGCATAACGTATGGCTTTAAAAGTGATGCTCGGTAGCTCAGCGGTAGAGCAGGTGACTGTTAATCACTTGGTCGCTGGTTCGATCCCAGCCCGAGCAGCCATTTTTAAATTTAAAGGAGCTTTTGGTTTTCAAAAGCTCCTTTTTTTATGTTTAAAATTTGTACGGAATCCGGGGATTCGTTTTTTACAATCGGGTTGTTTTAAGATAAGAGCAAAGCGGCTAGCAAAAAAAGAGATCTCGTTTAAAACAAAATCTCTTTTTTGCCGAAATTATATGGCACTATTATTTGTCTTAATAGGGCCCCTATTTTTTGCCTTCGCGCATTAGCGGAGCAAAGCGCGTCATTTCCTTATTGTATCTATAAACGTCGTCTTTGTTTTCAAACAGGTCGTCTATAAACTTTTTTGTGGGCAAATTGTCTACCGCAACATATGCGCGCGATTGCCCCGAACGTTTGTCGCACACAAATTTGTATCCGAATTTTTCGGGCTGCATACTAAATTCGGCATCGTCTTGAACAAACAACTCTATATTAAAAACAACAAAATCTTTTTGGCTTTTTATATATTTAATTTTTTGAGTTATTTTATCCAAAGCATAATCTATTTTATTTTCGCAAGTTAAAACGCCGCTTGCGTTGTATGTTTCGAATTTAACAACCCTCAATTCTTTTTTGTCCACAAAAAGCATATTCTTTTGCCCATTGCTTTCCCACGAAAAAATATATTCGGTTTCCAAGCTTTTAAAATCGAATTTCTCTTTCGCGCCAATTAGGGCATCTTTTAATATGTAAAACACACTGTATAAATGCGGGTTTGGAACATACGAACCGTATTCGCCGGCATTTTTTATGTCGTCTATCAAAATAATGTCGTTTACCGAATCTATTATGGCAATATCGGTCTTAGACAGATATGCGGTTCTTGTGTTTATGGATTTTGCGTTTTTTCTTGTCTCTTCAAAAAATATGCTGTCGCCTTTCTTGAATATTTTGTAGGTACGCTTTAATAATTGCCCGTTAAAATCGGGGTTCTTCTTCAGCAAACTCAAATGCTCTGGAGTATACTGCACGCATTCGTTTACAAGAAAGCCCTTCGATTCGAACAAGCAGGAATTTGCATTTGCAATTTTCTCCATCAAAGAAAGTTTGCCAGCATCTGCCAAAGCACAACCGACAAAAGCAAAAACACACAAACACGCCGCCAAAAATCCATTAGTTTTCATACCTATGCTCCTTTGTCTATTTTGCATTTTATCAATTTACCATATAGGCTATCCACAAATAAAGTGAATGTTACAATTTTTATAATGTCAAGTTTTAAGACATATTTAAATAAAACAAACAATAGCAAACACTATTTATAACAAAGCAAAAAAGGCTATGTTTTAAAGCTTTTCTGCCTTGTGCCGATTTAAAATTTGTGCGCGGCGTTTTTGCCCGAAAATTTTACAACTTTACAAACAAAGGAATTGGTTATGGATAAAATGTTTTGTTTTCAGTGCGAGCAAACGGCTTTCGGCAAAGGCTGCAAAATTAGAGGTGTATGCGGCAAAAGCCCCGAAGTTGCAAATTTGCAAGACTTGCTTATTGGCGCAATAATTACGCTTGCAAAAACGGCAAAGCCGAGCGATCAAAACACATCGTTAATTATAGATGCCCTATTTGCCAGCATAACAAATGTAAATTTTTCGGAAAAATCCATAAAAGACTTTTTGGAAAAAGTTTCGGCAAAAATTGCCCCCAACAAAGCCTTTAATTTAGGCCATATTTGGCAAGCCGGCGAAGACGAAAGAAGCTTAAAATCGCTAATTCTTTTCGGACTAAAGGGAATGGCAGCCTATGCGCACCACGCGCGCGTTTTAGGCTATAAAGACGAATCGGTAGACGCCTTTTTTTACGAAGCACTAAAAACCGTTGCCGATGAAAGCGACAAAAACGCCCTTTTAAAATGCGTACTAAAGACCGGCGAAGTAAATCTAAAATGTATGGAACTTTTAGACACTGCCAATACAAAAACCTACGAAGACCCCATTCCCACAAAAGTTAATAGCACCATAGAAAAAGGGCCTTTTATAATTGTAAGCGGCCACGATTTGCACGATTTGGAACTCTTGCTAAAGCAAAGCGAAAACAGAGGCGTAAATATATACACCCACGGCGAAATGTTGCCGTGCCACGCATATCCCAAGCTAAAAAAATATAAACACCTAAAGGGCAATTTCGGCACGGCCTGGCAAAATCAGCAAAAGGAATTCCACAATGTGCCAGCCGCAATTTTGTGGACTACAAATTGCATTATGCCCGTAAAAGATTCGTATAAAGACAGGGCGTTTACAACGTCGGTTGTAGAATTTCCAGAATGCAGGCACATTGGCAGCGACAAAGACTTTGGCCCGGTTATAGAAAAGGCATTGCAGCTTAAAGGCTACGAGCACAACACTACAATGAAGGGCATTAACGGCGGCAGTGTGCTAACAACGGGCTTTGGACACAAAAATGTTTTAAAAAATGCCGAGCTTATCTGCAAAGCCATAAAAGACGGCGACATTAAACACATATTTTTAGTTGGCGGTTGCGACGGCGCAAAAACTGGGCGCAACTACTACACCGAGTTTGCCGAAAGCGTGCCTAAAAACTGCATTATTTTAACTTTGGCATGCGGCAAATACCGCTTTAACGACATTGATTTTGGCGACATAAACGGCATTCCGCGCCTTTTGGATATGGGGCAGTGCAACGACGCATATAGCGCAATTGTTGTAGCAAGTACCCTTACAAAGGCTTTTAAGTGCACGGTAAACGACCTGCCCCTTTCCTTTGTGCTTTCGTGGTACGAGCAAAAGGCGGTTTGCGTTTTGCTTACGCTGCTTAGCTTGGGAATAAGAAACATATATTTAGGCCCTAGCTTGCCCGCGTTTTTGTCGCCCGAAATACTTAAAGTTTTGGTAGACAATTTTGCGGTAAAGCCAACAGGCAACCCGCAAAGCGACCTAAAGCAAATGCTTGGCGCATAAAGCGAAAAAGGCATTTGCCCTTATGCGGTTGACACGCCCGCGCTTTTTAGGTTGCATATAAAAAATGTATAACCCATATATTAAGCGCGCGCTAGACTTTTGCGGAGCATTGTTTTTAACGGTGCTGCTTTGCCCCGTTATGCTTATTATTGCCTGCACCATTTTGATTTTTATGGGAAGGCCCGTTGTGTTTAAGCAAAAGCGCATAGGCAAAGGCGAAAAGCCATTTTACCTATATAAATTTAGAACAATGCTAAACACGCCGCCCGAAGGCGAAAACGCGCCCAACGACGCACAGCGAATTACCGCTTTGGGCAAATTTTTGCGCAAAAGCAGCCTAGACGAACTTTTGCAGCTTTTTAACGTTTTAAAGGGCGATATGTCTTTTGTGGGCCCGCGCCCGCTTTTGCCGCGCTATTTGCCGCACTACACAAACACCGAACGCCTTAGGCACACGGTAAGAGGCGGCATTACGGGGCTCGCCCAAACAAGCGGCCGCAACAACCTTTCGTGGGACGAAAAGCTTGCACTAGACATTGAATATGCAAAAAACGTAAGCTTTTTAAACGACCTAAAAATTGCCGCAAAAACCGTATTTTTGGTTTTAAAGTGCAAAGATGTTAAAACCGGCCAAGCCGAAGAATATTTAGACGCCTACCGCAAAAACAAACATCACTAGGCGGCACTGCAAACAACACTAAAACGAAAGCCAGCCGGCATTTAGACATAAAAAAAGCGTGGCGCGCCCAGCAGGAGTCGAACCTGCAACCATCTGATCCGTAGTCAGAAGCTCAATCCAATTAAGCTATGGGCGCCCGCGCTGTGTAAAAAAATGTGGATCATCCGAGACTCGAACTCGGAACCAATTGCTTAAAAGGCAACTGCTCTACCATTGAGCTAATGATCCATCAATTAAAGACAACAAACATACCCCCTACTTTTTTTATTGCAAGCTTTTTTTGTTTATTTTTAAAAAATTTTTTATAGGCTTTGTTTTATATGAAAGATTCGGCAAGCTTGTTTACTGACGGGTTAAATTGCGCGCAATCGGTTTTTGTGCCTTTTGCCCAGCAACTTAATATAGACGAAGAAACGGCAAAAAAGCTGTCTATTGCGCTGGGCGCAGGCGTAGGGCGTATGCGAAATGTGTGCGGGGCGTTTTCGGCTTTGGCAATGCTGGCGGGCCTAAAGTTTTCTAAAAACGACACGCCCGAAAACAAAAAACGCATCTACCAAATAACCCAAAAGCTTGCCGAAATTTTTAAAGAAAAAAACGGCTCTATAATTTGCGCGGAACTTTTAAAACTAAAAGAAGGCGAAAATTTGTCGCCTACTCCGCAAAGCCGAGACGCCCAATACTACAAAACAAGGCCTTGTTTGGCAATTGTGCAAAACGCAGCCGACATTGCAAAAGAGCAAATTTTAAGCGGCAAAATTGCCGAAGAAATAGACGGCAAATAACGCAAGCTACTCTACAACAATTGTATATACAATTTCAGAAATAGGCTTTTGCGCCTTTTCCCACGGGCGGCGATACTTAAATGTAATTGTGCTTTTGCCGGCTTTCCTTGCCGAAAATACAAAAACCTGCCTTGCGGGTGCCCCCATAAGATTGTTGTTTTGCGAAACGTAATTTTCGCTTTCAAGCTCTACAATGTACGGGGCTTCGTTTTCGAAATCCCACTGGTAGCCGGTAGAGGGATTGCCGTCTAATGTAATTTTTACAGTGTCGCCCTTTTTGCATTTGGCAAAGCTTGTGTTGTTGTCTAGCTGCAGTTGCGCGCTGCCGGCGCACGCGGGCAAAAATAGCAAACAGGCTACAAAAATCGAAAATATTGCGGTAAAATTTTTCATATAAGCTTTTGTTTATATCGGTAAAATATAAAAGACATGCTATTGTTTGTTTTGTTCTACAATTTTTGTCTGCGGCGAAGTGGTAACAATGTATACGCCCAAAAATACCAAAACCGACGCAAAAAGCTTGCCCCACGAAAATGTGTCTTGCCCTACAAATACCGCCACTGCCGACGAGACAATGGGCTGCACATAAATATACATTGCAACCGTTGCGGGCCTCATTCTTTTAATGCCCATAGGCAAAAGCAGATACGAAATAAAGGTGGCTGCCCCCACAACATACAAAACGCCCGCCCAGTCGCAAACGGCAAGCTTTGCAATCTTTTCGGCGTCTTGCGGGCAATAGGCAATAAAAAACGGAGCAAACATAATTGCCGAAAACGTGAACATCCATTTCATCATTGTAATGGGCGAATATATTTTCGCATAGGGCTTAGACGTTACAAAATAGGTTGCAGCGCACATTGTGGTAAATAGCACGGTTAAATCGCCAAAAACCGAGCTTGAGTTGCCCGAGGCATTGCCTGCCGCCGTAGTTATAAGCCAAACCGCGCCTATTGCGCCAATGCCAATGCCCAAAAGCTTTCGCGCAGTAACGGGGTCTTTTAAATAAAATGCCGAAATAAACAAAGCGGCAAACGGAGTTGCAGTTAAAATCACAGAGGCATCTATGGGCGAAGTATGCCCCAATGCAAAAATAAAAAGCCCCTGATTTAGCACAACGCCCGTAAGCGCAAAAAAGAAAAACCAAGCCAGTGTTTTAAGGTCTGTTTTCTGCTTTTCCACAAAAAGCGACGCCGTCCAAAAAAGCATGGCAGCCCCCAACACCCTGAACATTGTAAGTGTCATAGGCGAAATGTGCCCGCCCATAAGATATTTCGAAACGGGAATAAATACCCCGAATATTGTATTTGCAGTCAATACGCAAATGTGCCCTTTTATGCGTTCTTTTGTCATAGTTAAAGGCGCAAATTATACACTTTAGTTGCGCACTATCAAGGGCTTTTTATAGCGTATGCTAAGCGGGCTATTTTGCCTGCATAAGTTTTTTTGCGGCGTTTTCTACAACCTTTGAATATTTGTAGTTTTCTATAAATTCACGGCGCGACTTTTCAAATTTTTCGGAATCGGAATCTAGGGCGGCTTCGAACATTTCGCCAAGCGAAAGCAGCGTGTTAAAATAGGCCCCGTTTATAGACGACAACGCCATTTTTATTTCCGTTATGCGCTGTTTTAGCATTGCCTGCATTTTGGGGTCTTCGCAGTTTAGCAGCACCGCCTTGTCGGCAAAGCCCGCGTTTTCAAAATCGGGGCAAACAAAGCACATTTTTTTTATAAATTCCGCCGATTCGCCGAAAGTCATAACCCCGCCTTTTCTGGAATAGATTTCGTGGTTGTATACGCAAAGCCACAGCTTTTTAAAGTTCGCCTTTGTGGCGTTCTTTTCCAATGCAAGCAAAGTATTTTCGGGAGCTTTGCCGCTTAGTGCATAAAGCATTGTTTTTTTTGCAACGGCTTTGTCGTCTAAAAAGTCGCGTATGGTAAGAAGTGTCCAATAGGCACTGCACTTTGCGTTTTCGGCGTCGAACTTATCGTTTTCTTTTAGCGCAAAAAGCTCTTTTGGCTGCATTTTTTTGTTTTCAAGCGCATAGCGCACAAGCTGCGCTAGTTCGCCTATAGACGCTTTTTGATATACATATTCTGCAAAGCCCAATTTAAGCCAAAGGGGAATTTTGTTTGGCTCGTAGCCAAAGCTTTGCGCCGCTCTATATAAAACGGCATTCGATATAAGCGAACAAAAGTCTTCCAGCAAAAGCTTTTCGTTAAATTTCGCGCTAAGCAATA
>SAMEA104315426__coassemble_1109_pt1 | contig 10455 bp, 9 predicted proteins | sample SAMEA104315426__metabat2_low_PE_002 | metagenome-assembled genome bin SAMEA104315426 (sample SAMEA104315426) | gut metagenome | biome: Monkey gut; feature: monkey-associated habitat; material: faeces | place: China | collected 2013
GTCTTGGTTCTATGTGGCGTCTTTCACTAAAATCCACTCTCTTTGGTGTTGACCCCGAAGAATTGGGCTTTTCGTACCCGCAACATTTTTCAAGATGGTTTAAGAACGCAGAGGGCGTATCTCCCAATTCGTTCCGCTCAAAAAATATGTCTAAAAAATCCCCGCACCGCTAATATACCCATCGTTGCAAGTGAAGTTAAATATACAGAGCTTTTCTAAAGAAATGCTCAAACGTATGGCATAATTACCTCAAACCTTGTGGCGCGATACAAAACTCAATGGGAATGCGGGCTTCAAACTGGCGGAGAGAGGGGGATTCGAACCCCCGATAGGCTTTTGACCTATACGCGATTTCCAATCGCGCTCGTTCGACCACTCCGACATCTCTCCGTTTAGTGGTGAAAATATCTTAAACATCATTTATATTTTTAGTTTGCAGTCAATAAAAATTTATTCTCTTTTTCGGGAATGGGCGCACAAAAAACTTTCTTAAAACAAAAGCCTTACCCCCTACTTATTTTGCAACTTTTAAATTTCAACAAAAAAGCGGCAAAACTTTGTTTGCCGCAAATTGTTTATTGTTCGAACTTAATGTAGGCGTCTTTCCTAAGTTTTTCGACCCACTTTTTATAGGCCTTTGTGGCATTTTGCCCAACCAACGCCCATTCTATTTGCTCTCTAACGCTGTCTAAGTCTTGCACGCCTTCCTTGCGGTGGTCGGCTTGTTTTAAAATAAATATTGTATCTCCAATTAAAATCGGGTCGCTCACCTGCCCTTTTTGCAAGGCAAAAGCTGCGGTATCTAACTGCGGAACAAGTTCGCCCTTCTTATACCAGCCCCAATCGCCGCCTTTTTTTGCGGTGTTTTTGTCTTTGCTGAATTTCTTTGCAAGGTCTTCAAAGTTGTTTTTTTCTTTTGCCTCTTTAACTATTGTTTTTGCAAGCTCGCCGTCGCTTGCCGAAAGCGTTATTTGCTTTAGATTTACGCTTTCGGGCTCGAACCACTTAGATTTGTTTGCCTTGTAATACTCCAATATTTTTGCGGGGCTTATTTCCGAAACAGAACGTCTTTGCTGGCTTTGCATATAGTCTACAATAATGTCTTCTTCCTGCTCTTGCCTAAACTGTTTTACGGTTTTTCCCTCGTTTTGTATATACTTTAAAAATTCGTTTCTGTCGCCGTGAAATTCGCTTTTAATATATTCGTCGAAATGCGAATCCAGATAGCTTTTGGGGATTTGCATTCCCTTTTCCCTAAAGTTTTTAACAATTAAAATCTTGTTAACTAAATTGTTCAAAATTTCGTTTTTTAGGCTTTCGTAATTCTTTTCGTACTCGTATTGTGTGCGTGCCGAAGCCTTTAGGCGCGACAAAAACGGAGCCATTTCCTTTGCCAATTGCGCGTTTGTAATAACCTTGTCTTCCACAATGGCAACAATGCTGTCGTAGCCCATTTGTTTTGCCTGCGGCTTTTGCGAATATTGATTAAAAGTGCCGTAGCCTTGTGCATAAAGTTGCGTGCAGGCAAAAAATGCCGCCGCCATATATAAAAATTTACCTATCATTTTCTGACGCTCTTGACTGTGTATCTTAAATAATTTTCTATTTCTAAAAGTTTTTCGTCGGGATTTTGTTTTGTCAATCTCGGAATGGCGCCCGCCACCCTAAAAAATACGTCTTTTGCAGTAAAAGCCTCTCTTAGCTTTAAAAGGTCGCCTTCGCTTGCAACGCACGAGAACGAATTTTGTTCAGCCAAAATTCTTATTTTAGCCAAATTAAAAAGCCTTTCGGTTTCGGGCGGAATTTTGCCGAAGCGGTCTTTAAAAGTTTTTTTAAGCTCTTTTAAGTCGCTTTCGGTTTCTAGCAGCGCAATTTTTCTATACATATCTATGCGTATTTGCGCCTGCGGAACATAGTCTTTAGAAATCAGCGCCATTGCCAACTTTAGCGGTTCTTTTTTCTCGGCAAAAAGCTGTGTTTCACTCGCATGGGTTTTTGCGCGAGAAATAGCCAAGGCGGCTTCGTAGTCGCCCAACTTTATAAAGTCTAAATCTATCTTTGCCCTTATTGCAAATGCAACCTTTTCGCCCTTTAGGCGGGCAACGCTTTGCCTTAAAAGCGAGCAATATAAATCGAAACCAACCCCCGAAATATGCCCGCTTTGGCGCGCGCCCAATATGTTGCCGCAACCCCTAAGCTGCAGGTCGCGGGCGGCAATTCTAAAGCCCGCGCCGGGTTTGTTATATTGCCTTATGGCCGAAAGCCTTTCCTTTGCCTTTTGCACAATAATGTCTTTGTCGCGCAAAAACAGGTAGGCGTAGGCCTGTCTATTAAAACGCCCCACTCTGCCCCTTAGTTGGTAAAGCTGCGCTAGGCCAAACCTGTCGGCCGAATCTATAATTATTGTATTACAATTCGGAATATCTATGCCCGACTCTATAATTGTTGTGCAAACCAAAACGTCGTATTTGCCGTCTATAAATTCGCACATAAGTTTTTCTAGCTTGTGCTCGCCCATTTGCCCGTGGCCTACCGCAACCCTTAAAGACGGGAACATTTCCCTGATTTGCTGCGCTTTTTGCTCGATTGTTTTTACTTCGTTGTGCAAGTAAAAAACTTGCCCGCTTCGCAAAATTTCCCTGCTAATTGCCTCTTTTACCGCCAAAGGCGAATACTCTCTTACAAAAGTTTCCACCGGCAACCTGTCGCGCGGGGGAGTTTCCATAACGCTCATTTGTTTTGCGCCCATCATCGCAAAATATAGCGTTCTGGGAATTGGCGTGGCGCTCATTGTAAGAATGTCTATATTCGACGCCAGTTTTTTTATTTTTTCCTTATTCTTTACGCCAAAACGGTGCTCTTCGTCTATAACCAACAGTCCCAAATTTGCAAAGTTTACATCGTCGCTTAGCAATGCGTGCGTGCCTATAATAACGTCTATTGCCCCCGAAGCCAACTGCGCTTTAATTGTATCTGACTGCGCCTTTGTTTTAAAGCGCGAAAGGCTTTCTACAACAATTGGGTACGGCGCAAACCTGTCTTTAAAATTCATAAAGTGCTGCTGGCACAAAATGGTTGTAGGGCACAAAATTGCAGCCTGCCTGCCGCTGCTTGCCGCCTTAAACACGGCTCGCATTGCAACCTCGGTTTTGCCGAACCCCACATCGGCGCAAATAAGGCGTTCCATCGGGTTTTCCGACTCCATATCCTTTTTAACGTCTTCTATGGCGTGCAGTTGGTCGGGCGTTTCCGCAAAGGGAAAAGAATCGTCGAAGCTCTTTTGCCAATCGTCGTCTTCTGGGAAGGCAATGCCTTTGGTGCTTTCGCGCTTTGCCTGCACGTTTAGCAACTCTGCGGCATAGTCTAGCGATGCTTTTTCGGCAGAGCTGCGAACTTTCAGCCACGACTTTGCATCTAGTTTAGAAAGCTTTGGCGATTTCTTGTCGAGATTCAAATAGCGCGTAAGCAAATATGCGTTGTGCAATGGAACATATAAAAAGGCGTTTTCGTCGAACTCCAACTTAATTGTTTCTTGAACGCCTGCGGGCGAGTTTACCGAGCAAAGCCCCCTATATTTGCATACGCCGTGGCCAACGTGCACAAGAATGTCGCCCTCGGCAAGTTCCGAAAAATCAAGGGCGGTGTCTATCTGTGTTTTTACGGGTTTTGCCTGCTTGTTTGCGCCAGCAAACACCTTGTTCTTGCGGCCAAAAAATTCCGACTGGCTTACAAAAACCGCCCCTTTGTTTGACTTTGCATTAAGCTTAAAGTGCGACTTTTCGAAATCCAAAACAAAGCCCTCGCCGAAAAACGGGGCTGTAAAAATCGGGCTAAGTTTTAGCGAAAGGCTTTTTATCTGATTTTTTACAAGTTTTTTTTCGGAGTCGTTGGCGGCTTCCACAAAAATCTCGTAGCCGTCTTTTTGAAAGTCTACAAGCTTTTGCAGGAAATTAGCCCTTGCCTGCGATTCAGACCTTACTCTTTCAACCCCTATCAAATTGCCGAAATTTACATTTAAGTAAAGCGAAACGGGGTCTCCCGAAATTTTCACTGCCTTTGCCTCGTCGAAAAGCTCGCTTGCCGTATCCAGCGAAGTTATTGCAAAAAATTCGAATTTGCCTAGGTCGCTTTTCGAAAAGCCATTGTTTGCAGTGCCGTTGTCGTTATACAAAAAAACTTCGGGGCACCTGCGATACATATAGGAGATGTCTACAAAGCCTATAAGCGAGTCTTTTTTAAGCAAATTTGCAAGCGTTTGGGCGCGCTCGGTTTCGTAAGAGGCACTGTCTATTCTTATGGAATCTACCGCGCCTTTTGTCATTTGCGTTGCACTGTCGAAACTTTTTATTCCGTCTACTACGTTCCCGAAAAAGTCTAGCCTATAGGGGCTAAGGGCAGAAACCGGGTATACGTCTAAAACCGAGCCTCTCAACGCGTATTGCCCGGGGCTTTCGCACAAAACTTCGTTGTAGTAGCCGTATTTATTGCCCAAAGTGTCGGCCAAGTCCGACATCGAAATTTTTTGTCCTTTTTCTATAACAATATGCGAATTGTCGTCGGGCATTGCAAACTTTTCGAACAGGGCGTCGATTGAAGTTAAAATTACAAGCTTTTCGCCCTTAATTGGCGACGAAAGCGCACCTAAAACAGCCGCCCTTGCGCAATAGCTTTCGAACGGGTTTAGGCTGGAATTTGCCGACGGGAACAAGCGCAAAACATACGAGACATCGCCAACTTGGTTTTGCGATTTTAAAAAGCTTTCAAGCTTATAAAACGCGCTTTCGCACTGCGAGTACGACTCGTAAAGCAAAACGCAAACATCGCGCTTTTGCCCGCAAATAACGCTTGCCGCCACGGGCGAAGTTATTGCCGCGGGCACTTGCGTAAATAATTTGCCGTTAAATTTGCACTTAAGCATTTAAAATTCTTAAAAGTTTTTCGGCGGCATTTGCCTGCGCTTCTTTTTTGCTTCTTTCGGGGGTGCCTATTTGGCTTTTGCCAAGTGCCGAAACTTTGCAGACAAATTCCCTGCAATTTGGCGCCCCCATTTCCTTTACAATTTCGTATACCGGATTGCGCTTGCCTTGTTTTGCGCATAGTTCCTGCAAAGCTCCCTTTGGGTTTTGCAAAAACTGCGCTTCAAACAGGCTTATGTTTTGCCCGCTATACCACGCCAAAACGGTTTTTTTTGCCGTGTCGTAGTTTGAATCTAAAAATATTGCGCCTACAAGAGACTCGAAAGCGTCTTCCAGCGGCGACCTAAGTTTTAAAAGTCTTTCGGCGTCTACAACGTCTTTAAATTTTATTACGTTTACAAAGCCCATTTTTAAAGCCATACTAGCCGTGTGCGTGCCGCGCGCATACGCTGCGCGCAAGGCGGTTAAAACGCCCTCGTTTTCGTTAGGGTATTCAATATAAAGCCGTTCCGAAAGAATTGCCGACAATATTGCATCTCCCAAAAACTCAAGCCTTTGGTTTGAAATGCCAATATCCGCCGAAGGGTGCACTAGCGCAAGCTTAAGCAAATTGACATCTTTAAAAGTATAGCCTATTTGCTTTTCGAAATCGTGCAGCGCACCCTCGTCGAAGCCAAATATATCTTTAAAAATTTCCGGCACTTATTTTGTCTTTAGCGAAAACTTTTTAATGCACTCTTTTGCAAGCTTGTCGTAGGCAAACGCCCCTTCGTTAAAACGCGCATATTCGAATATTGTTTTGCCGAAACTGGGGGCTTCGGCAAGCCTTACCGTGCGCGGGATAACCGTTTTAAATACGTTGTCGGGCAAAAAGTTGCGAACTTCGTTTGCAACCTGTTTAGAAAGGTTTGTGCGAGAATCGTACATTGTTAAAACAACGCCGCCAAGCTCTACATTTGCAACCGAAGCCGTTCTTAGCTGCTCTACAACGCTAAGTATTTGCCCAAGCCCTTCCATTGCCATATATTCGCACTGCAGCGCAATCAAAAGATAGTCTGAAGCCGCAAGCGAATTCATCGACAACAAACCCAAAGACGGAGGCGCGTCTATAACAATCGCGTCGTATTCGTCCGATTCTTTTAAAGGCTCTATTGCGTTTGCAAGCCTTACCAAATAGTTTTCCTTTGCCGAAAGCTCTACTTCTATTGCCGAAATATCAACTTCCGACGGTATTAGATGCAAATTTTCCCTGTTGGTTTCAATAACCTTGCTTTTTGCGGTGTTTTCGCCCAACAAAACGTCGTATAGGCTAGCCCCCGGTTTCTTTTCAAAGCCCAGCGCGCTTGTTGCGCTTGCCTGTTGGTCCATATCAATCAACAAGGTACGGACTTTCCTGCGTGCGAGAGCCGCCGACAAATTTACCGCCGTTGTTGTTTTACCAACGCCGCCTTTTTGGTTTGCTACTGTAAAAACTTTTGCTGACATAAAAATTCTATGATTCGTGATTAGGGCGCGAGCATAAACCCGGATACGGTTCAAAAGCAAACAGTTTTTCCGAATTTTCTCCGCCTAGATGTTTTTCGCATACTTTCATAAGTTCGTCGGTCGAGCAAGCTTTTCTCATCTCGTTCAAAAAATTGCCATCTTTGTCGACACCTACTGCAACAAAATTTAAAAACTTTTTCATTCTGCCCGACAACTTGCATTCTCGGCAGGTCTTTAAATTGTCGTTTAAAAGCCCGTATACATATTTTAAAACGTCGCCCAAAGTTGGCTTGTAGATTTCCCTGCCGCACAATGCTTCCGAAATTTGGCGGAATATCCACGGATTCCTTACGCTTGAGCGCCCAACCATAACGCCGCGGGCGTTTGTGTAGCTTAAAACCTCTATAGCCTTTTGCGCGCTGGTTATGTCGCCGTTAGCTATTACGGGAATTTTAAGAAATTCTACAGCCTTTTTTGTGTACGAATGGTCGGCAACGCCCCTGTAAAGCTGCTTTACGGTTCTGGCGTGTATTGTAATAAAATCTACCCCCTCGCCTTCGGCTATGCGCAAAATTTCAAAAAAATTTTTGTCGTTTTCAAAACCTATTCGCATTTTTAGGCTTAATGTTTTCGCCCAATTTTTACGCATACACCTTAAAATTTCGGCAATTTCCCTCGGCTCTTTTAAAAGCGAGCCGCCGACGTTTTTTTTGTAGACTTTCGGTGCCGGACAACCCGCGTTTAAATCTAAGCAGTCTATTTGCGGATATTGCGCATAGGCGTTTACAATGCGCTCTATATCGGGAATGCTGCAGCCTATAATTTGGGCTGCAACGTCTTTGCCTGCGGGCTTGCTTAAAACGGCGTTTAAAATTTTCGGGTCTAATTTTGAAGTTGGGGTAACCCTTAAAAACTCCGAAACAAAAAAGTCGGGCGCACCGCATTCGGCTATGCGCGCAAAAAAACCGGCGTCGGTAATATCCTGCATGGGAGCCAACGCCGTAAGAAAGCCCTTTTTATCGAAAAAATCGGCAAGCATTCTAACCTTTTAGCTGGGCGAGAATTTCGGAAGTGTCGTTTACCTTTTCGAGCACGTTTTTTGAAACGTAAATGGGAGCGTTTGCGCGAAGCGCCAGGCTTATAGAATCGCTGGGGCGCGAGTCTACTTCTATGATTTTTGTGCCAAGCTCGTTTGCAACGTTTGCCCTTATTGTAGAGTAAAATGTACCCTCGTTTGTGTCGCCAATTAAAATATATTCTATGGAGCAATCCATAGAATCTAGCAACGACAACATAAGCTCGTGCGAAAGGGGTCTTACGCCCTTTTCTCCTCCCATAGCCTTTTCGATGTTCGAGCCGCCTGTCCTGTCCATATAAATCACAAAGGTTTTACTTGGACACGACATAAAAACCGCGTAGCCGAACGGCGACGGGCATACGAATGCAACCTGTGCCTTTTCGGTATCTTTAATCATCTATTTCTCTTTCGACATTTTTTTTGTTCGTTTAAGTCGGGTTCGTAATTATATTCAAAACCCTCCAGCCTGCGCCTTGGAATTGGCGCGTTTATAAAGCGTTCTATTCTGCGCAAAAAGTCTATTTCGTCGGACGAAAACAATGTTATTGCCCTGCCCAAGTGGTGGGCGCGCCCAGTTCTGCCTATGCGGTGAACGTAGTCTTCGGAGTGTTCGGGCACATTGTAGTTTATTACAACCGAAACCGAGCTTATATCTAGCCCTCTCGATGCAATGTCGGTTGCAACCAAAATGTTTGTTTTGCCGTCTTTAAATTCCGCCAAAGCCAAATCTCTTTCGCGCTGCGATTTGTCGGAATGCAAAACCGAAACTTTGTAGCCCAAAGCCGCAACCCTTTCGCCTATTCTGTCGGCATCTATGCGAGTTCTGGTAAACACAATAATCCTGTCGGTTGGCATAGTCTCCAAAATCTTTAAAAGCATATCGTACTTTTGCATTCTGTCGACGGGATATATAAAGTGTTCTACCGTTTCGGCGGGGGTATGCACAATGCCTATATCTATCCTTACGGGGTCTTTTAATGCCCAAGACGAAAGTTTTTGAACGGCTTCGGGCATTGTGGCCGAGAAAAACAGCGTTTGCCTTTGTTCGGGGCAAGACCTTATTATGTAGGTTACGTCTTCTATAAAGCCCATGTCGAACATGCGGTCTACTTCGTCTAAAACAAGGTATTTTATTGTTTTAAGGCAAACAAGCCTTTGGCGCATAAGGTCTATTATTCTGCCGGGGGTGGCAACAATAATGTCGGCGCCTTTGCCCAGCTCGTCTACCTGCTTTTGCATAGATACTCCCCCCTGAATAAGCACGCAGCGCAAATTTGTGTATTTAGAATACGAAACTACCGCATCGTGTATCTGCGAGGCAAGTTCGCGCGTAGGGGCAAGCATTAAAGCCGAAACCGTTTTGCCGTGCTCTTTAATTTGCTGCAAAACCGGCAATGCAAACGCCGCCGTTTTACCCGTGCCCGTTTGCGCCGTGCCTATAATGTCGCGCCCGCCCAATGCCGAAGGAATTGCCGAAACCTGAATTTCGGTAGGCTCGCTATACTGCATATCGTTTATTGCAGCCAAAAGAGAATCGGCAACACCCAAGTTAGCAAACTTTTTTGTGTTTTCCGCAAAAGTTTCTTTTGCGGGCATTTCGGCAGCCTGCGGTGTTTCGGGGCTGGTTTTGCATACAATTTTTCTTTCGCCGGAATTGCGAGAATTACGCTGATGAGTTTTGCCTTCAAAGCGTTTGCCGTTGCGCGAATTGCGTTGCGCGTTTGGCTGCTTTTTTTGCCTTCCTTTAAAATTGCCGCGTTTTTTTTCGGGCAAAGTTTTCTTTTTGCCCAACCCCAACAACTTTTGGGTAATCTTCTTAAATAAATTCATTCCCACAATATAAAATCCATTTAATATTGGCATTCAAGAATAATTTTATTGTTGAAAAAACGCCAAAGGTGTCGGATTATCTTAAAAATGAACGGCCAAACCGACAAACGAACCAATTTATACCTTCTCGGATTTATGGGAACGGGCAAGAGTATGATAGGCAGAGCCTTGGCCGACAAACTAAAAATGCGCTTTATAGATTCCGACGCCGAAATAGAGGCTAAAACGGGAATGTCTATAAAAGACATATTCGAAAAGTTCGGCGAAGAGCATTTTAGAAAGCTTGAGCGCGAATTTATGGAAAGCGGCCACCCGCCCTTTGGGTGTGTAGTTTCGTGCGGCGGCGGTATGCCCTGTCGCGACAATATGCCGGAGCTTATAAAGTCTAAGGGAATTTCCGTTTGTCTGTTCGCACCCGTAGACGTAATATACGAAAGGGTTACAAAATCTACAAAACGCCCGCTTATGAACGTGCAAAACCCGCGCGAGCGCATAGAAAGCCTTTTAAAGGAAAGATACCCCTTCTACATACGAAGCGGAATATGCGTGTCGTTGGGCAACCAAAGCGCAAAGCAGTGCATAGAGCTTGTTTTAAGGGTATATAAAAATGCCGTAAAAATGCGCAAAACAAAAAAGCGCAGGCTGTTTTTTAAGCAAAAACGCTAAATAAAAGTGCGTTTTGTGCCGCATATGCCATTTTTTGCTTGAGCGAAAGCCGCAAACAATTTTGACTGTCTCTAGCGATTTGAACCTTTGGCAACATTCGTTTCTTTCGCAAAAATTTTGAACAGTAAATATAAAGGATATAATAAAACAGATATGAGCGAAAATAATTGCCCTTCGTATATTGCGAACGCAAAACCCAACGCGCAGCAAAACCGCGCGCCGTGGTTTAAAAATACGGCTCCCGCCTATGCGGGAATTTTACTATGGTTTGTTTTTTGGACCATGGTAAGTTCGAACAACCTTGTTAACGGCTTGTTTGTTCCCATTGCCGCCGTTATTACAGGCGCGCTTGTTTGCCACTTTTTCTTCTATTTGTCGGCAGGCATGTTCGGTATGAAAACGGGGCTTCCCCTTGCGGTTATCGGCAGCTCTATTTTCGGCGAAAAAGGCGGCATTGTAATGCCCGGGTTGCTTATGGGC
>SAMEA104315426__coassemble_1118_pt1 | contig 10333 bp, 12 predicted proteins | sample SAMEA104315426__metabat2_low_PE_002 | metagenome-assembled genome bin SAMEA104315426 (sample SAMEA104315426) | gut metagenome | biome: Monkey gut; feature: monkey-associated habitat; material: faeces | place: China | collected 2013
ATGATATGCACCAGTTAAAAAAACATAGCCCGTCCGTCGGGACCGTCCTGAATACGAACTACACCATGTGAGCAATCATCTTTATAAAACATTTTTGCGCCCAGCAGACACGTTGCGACTTGCTTGGCGTTTTTTGATGGCCGCTATATCAACTACTCCTTATCTGTTAACTCCTTCGCCATTCTTGTTTGATTCTTAAATCGTCGTTCTTGTTGTTCATATATGAAATATCTGGCTCTTTAACAAACGTAAAAGGCGGCAAAACAATATGATATCTACAATAAAAACATATTGGCGAACAATTCCATTTTCTACTTTGCATTTTTTATCTTTAACACATTTTCAATGTTTTATTCCGTTTTCACGTTTTAAAGAATATTGCCGTTTTTTTACAAAAAGCGCTTCCTGTATGAATTTTGCCGACAAAATAAAATCATTCGTGCGCGAGATATTCTCCGAACTTTCCGAACCCGCCGTTTGGTGGGGAAGAACCGTAGACTGTTAAGGCTATATTCATAGCTATCTATTACGCATATGTTATTGACAACACAAAAGACGGCATAAAGAATGGATTTAAGCGAGTGGCAATAAAGATTTGCCTATGAGAAAATGAATATGAAATACTTTACCTACATTTTACTCTTTTTTACGCCGTTCTTGTCTTTTGGGATAAGTGATACCGAGATGAACGAGATTGTTTCTAGCTTTTGCGAATCAACCGATACGCTTAAAAGACTTGATGATTACCACCCGAATGTAAAATTATCCGAAGAAGAGAAAACAAAATTTGCCTTTTTGGCGTTGAATAGACTACTAGATAATCCCCAATGGCCCGATTTAACCTATGGCTGGAAAGTATCGCGATTAGAAGGCGTTATTGCGAATCTTGATTCCGATAGAATACCGTTAGAGTATGTACCTGTGCTATTTAAAGCGTTGCGCAGCAGAACTTCAATGTTTAATGCCGATATAGTTTTTATTGATGCGCTTGAAAGAGTAATAGGCAACAACCCTGGATATACAATACAGTATGCAGAAAACAAGAACTTGGACAAAGAGGAACGATTAGCTTTAATTGCCAAGTGGGAAAATATGTTCGAGCAAAACAAAGAGTACATACTTAAAAAACGACAATATAAAAGCAAATACTATGGTAAAAGCGTTGCCAAATAGCGCGAATATATAACTTTGACTGCGCTTTGCTTTATTATCGTATTTATAGAATTACCGCAGTGTTTGCGTGTTAAACTTAACAACCGTAAATTTTCTCGAACAACAGGCAACGCGCTCGCGCATAAAGCGGAACGCATTGCTTTAGTTTTTTATAACAGGTTTATATGGCCTTATTTAAACCCCATTGCCTTTGCAACGCCCTTGCCGTAGGCTGGGTCGGCTTTCGTGCAATTTTCTATATGGCGTTTTTTTATGAAATCGGGGGCGTCTACAATTGCGCGGGCTGTGTTTGCAAAAAGCCGCGCCTGCTGCTCTGGCGTCATCGAGCGAAAACGCCTGCCCGGCTGCGAATAATAGTCGTCGTCATCTTCGCGGAAATTCCAATAGTCGCCCTCGCCGTCTACCGGCGTACGCGGGCCGCGATATTCCGGCTGCTCTTGCCAAGCCCCATACGAATTCGGCTCGTAGCCCGTTTTGCCGCCGTAGTTGCCGTCTACGCGCATTCTGCCGTCGCGCGAATAGCCTGTTATGGGGCAGCGCGCCCTGTTTACGGGAATTTGATAGTGGTTTACACCAAGCCTATAGCGTTGGGCATCGCCATAGCCAAACAGCCTTGCCTGCAACATTTTATCGGGCGAAAAGCCAATTCCAGGCACTACATTTGCTGGGTTAAACGCCGCTTGTTCTACGTCTTGAAAATAGTTTTCGGGGTTTTTGTTTAGCTCCATTACGCCCACTTCTTCTAGCGGAAATTCGTCGGTATACCATTCTTTTGTTAGGTCGAACGGGTTATACGGCATTTTCTTTGCCTGTTCTTTTGTCATTGTCTGTATGCAAAGCTTCCATCTGGGGAAATCGCCCTTTTCTATGTGCTCAAAAAGGTCGCGCTGGTTGCTGTCTCTGTCTTTTGCAATAACGCGTTCGGCTTCTTCGTCGGTTAAAAACTTTATAGGCTGCTGACACACCCAATGAAATTTTACCCAAATAAGCTCGTTTTTTGCGTTATACATACTAAAAGTGTGGCTGCCAAACCCGTGCATATTGCGGTACGAAGCGGGAATGCCGTCGTCGCTCATAGTTATTGTAATTTGGTGCAATGCTTCGGGCAGACTTGTCCAAAAATCCCAATTATTTTTTGCAGAACGCAAATTTGTTTTAGGGTCGCGCTTAACGGCATGGTTTAGATCGGGGAAATGGTGCCCGTCGCGTATAAAAAATACGGGAGTGTTGTTGCCGACAAGGTCCCAATTGCCCTCTTGGGTGTAAAACTTTACGGCAAAGCCGCGAATATCGCGCTCGGCGTCGGCTGCCCCGCGCTCGCCAGCCACAGTCGAAAAGCGAACAAAAACATCGGTTTTTTTGCCTATTTTAGAGAACAAATTTGCCCTGGTATATTTTGTTATATCGTGCGTTACAGTAAAAGTTCCAAACGCGCCCGAGCCTTTTGCGTGCATACGGCGTTCGGGAATAACCTCGCGGTTAAAATTTGCCATTTTTTCTTGAAACCATACGTCTTCCATCAACATTGGACCGCGCGGGCCAGCTGTACGAGAGTTTTGGTTGTCCGCAATTGGGCGGCCGAAATTATTTGTCAGTTTGTCCTTTTTTATTTCGTTCATTGGTATCCTTTTTTGATAATTTGGCTAACCGAGTTTTACTTTGTTTGAAAATAACACCCTTATATGCTTATCGATAGAATACCGTTTTGGCTTTAACTTTTTTAGAGGTAAAATAGTGTCAACTTAAATAAAAAAACAACTTAAGGCAGTTAGCACATTTGTTTTTTAATTGCAAATACCACAAAGAAAAATAATATGGTCAAAGTAAATAATTTTTAACTTATGCCGCAATGCAAAATCATACGCCCGCAAGCAAAAATGGCGCTTAGGTTTGCCGTTATTATGGCTGTTTTGTTTGCGGTTGCAGCAGCCATGGCTAGCAAATTTTGCATAACGTTTGTTATAGCAACTCTTGCCATTTCGTTTTTTGTGGTGCTTGGGTTTGCATATTCCTTTAAGATTAAATTAAACGACGCCGAACTTGCAATTTACCAATATTTTATACGCATAGCAAAAATTAGGCGTAGCGAAATTTGCAACATATACTTTGCCGTTTGGGCAAAAACGGACAAGGCTCGGCATTGGTTATAGAAACAAAGAATAAAACCTTTACATTTCCCGTTAGGCTTTACGGCAAAGAAAATGTAGACAACCTAATAACCGATATAAAAAGCAAAATCATAATTCAACCTACTCTGCAAAAAAGCCGCAAAAACGAAAGCTTTGTTAACCCTACAAAATTTTTGTTGGTTATTGCTACAATTATAATTTTGCTTAGAATTTTTACCGGAAACTAAACTAAAAGATTATGAAAACTGCCCTATTTATGTTCTTAAAAAAATTTTTTGTTTTAGCACTTTTGCTGATGTGCAACTTTGCGCTTGGCTACGAAAACAACGCAAAAATTGAATATAAAGTTGTATACGCAAAAGAAATTGCCAACTTTTTTGGGAACGCCCCAAAAAAGATTTCGCCTAACGAGCTATATGTTATAGGCTACATTTCGCAAGATACCCCCGTTAAATACGATATTTCCTGCACTGCCTATTTTTACAACAAAGGCAAAAAGGGATTAAAAAGAATTGCCAACCTAGGCTTTATTGGCAACGGCAAATTTTTTATATTGCAGCTAGGCAGCGACGAGATTTACGACAAAGATTTAGTATACGAACTTAAAGTAGATTTCCGCAAATAGCGCGCTGCCGGCTGCAATATATAACAGCTTCCACAACCGGCATTTATGCCGCAAACGCCGCCCTTATTTAATCAATAAGTGCGCAAAGAACGAATCAACCGAACCCTTTTTTGTTTTCACCTTAAACTGCAATATTTCGTGCTTAGCGGTTTTTGTGCTTTTGGGGTAAACGCTTACTTCGTACCTATTTTGCCTGTCTTTGCTTTTATTGTATTTTACAACAAAAGAATCATCTTTGCACGAAATAGATTCGACACAGTCAACGTATTTTGGGTCTATATCAAAAAATATGTTTTCTGTTTTTTGTTCGCCGTTTATAGGCCAAAACAAAAGAGTTTGCGAAATTTTTACAATCTCAACAATCTTTAAATTAATTTTCAATTTGGTAAAACCGTATTCGCCGCCGAGCATTGTATCTACCATAATTGTCTGATACAACTCTCCGCTTTTGCCGCTTAAATCTACATAGCCTTTTATAACGCCGCTTTCTTTTGCCTTATATTGCCCTTTGCGTAGATCATCAAGCTTTATACAAACACACATTGGGCGCACGTCGTCTATAATAACGCCATCTTTACCCACCGAAAACGGGAATTTGAATTCGTAAGTGCCTTTTAGCGGCGAAACCGTGTCTTTAATAACTGTTTTTTCAAAACAAATCTGGGCGGTTGCACTTTCGCACATCATAAAGGCAAGTGCCAACAAACATAATATTTTTTTCATTTCTACTTTTTTAAAAGTTTCTTATTTATTGGGGCAAATTTATTCATTTCAATATTGTATCGCGAAACATCGTCGGGATTTTTAAACAGCTCGTCCAAAAACTCGTCGCTCGGCAAACAGTCTACTGCAATATATCTTCTGACAACACCGTTTCTGTTGTCGTAAACTTCTTTATAACCAAAGCCTTTGGGCTCGGTTTCTAAGGCAAACGTATTGTCGTTTTCTATCTTTATTTGCAATGTTTGAATGCCAAACAAGCTATTGTCGCTATATGATGTATGAACAAGCACCCATTCATTGTCGCAAACTTTTTTAAACGAAATTGTTCTAGACAAATTGCCGTTCTTATGCCTTTGCTGATACTCGGCTATTTCCTTTGTCTTTAGGTTAATCTTTGCAATGTTGTCGTACTTGTCTTGCCAATTTACAACAATTTCATCTTTTGTGCACGCTATTTTTAAATTCGGCAAAGATTTTATGCTTTCTAGCTTTGCCAAAATGTCAAAAAACATATTTTTATGCCAGTGCACATTATAAAGGTCTTCGGCATCAATGTCGGATACCTCTATAAATGGATCGGATACCGAATCTATACAAACCACAGTGTTGCCTTTTGCATACATATCTCTGGTATTCTTTAATCCGTCGGGATAAGTGTAGAATTCTCGGGCTTTAATAACTTTGCCGTTGTCGTATAATATAGACTCGTAAACAACCCCGTTTTTTATGTCGGGATATTCTTTTTTTAGAAGTTCAAAGTGTTCCGGAGGGATATCCACTTTCTTTTTTATATACAACACTTTGCCAATAAACGGATTTTTTATGCCTTCTAAAGCAAGAGCATCTGCATAAACACAGTCTAGAAATATGCACGACAATATTAGCAAAATTAGTTTTTTTAGATATGATTGCATGCTATTCTTTGTCTTCATCTTTTGCGGTTGCGACTATTTTTTTACTTTATTATTGTTTTTACTTGCCTACCTTCTGGGTCGTAAATTTTTTGGATAACGCCCGTTTTTTTATCGTCTTTATATATAATATGCTTTCTGGGCATACTAAAAAGCGATGGGTTACCGTATATATAATGAGTTTCTACTGAATGGCTACCGGCATATACGCGATTTATGCCGCGTTTATCCATATAAACATACTTGTATTCCCCCCATGGGAATTTGCGCACAACGGTTTTTTTGCCGTTCGGTTCCGACTGGCTTGTATAGCTGCTAATCCAATCTTTTTCTATCTTTCCGGTTTGTGTATTCCATTCGATATACCTGTTTTTTGCCCAGGCAAGTTTCGATTTTTCTGCATCAAAACTATATTCGTATACATGTCTTTTGCCGTTTACGGAAACTAGCGTAGGCAATTCAATAGTTAGCAGTTTTTCATTAAAATAACATTTAAATTTTTCAACCTTAACTAATACCGTAAGCGCGCTTGCTTTATTTGCCGAATTTTCGGCATCGTTAAATTTATTGTCGTCGTATATTTTGCGCAGTATAAAAACTTCTGCCGCCATTTCGTCTCTTATAGACAGCCCCATAGAAGTTCTATACACTTGGAACCTTCGCAATTTACCGTCTTCGCGCGTAAAAATCTTGTTCAAAAAACCGTCTTTAAAAACCAGCGAAACGCCTTCTGCCCTTGTATCGGTTGCGACTATTGTAACAAGGCCATCTTTGCCTTCTTTAAGACATACAGAGCCATCGCTTGCCCAATAACAGCCCGTTGAAATGTCTTTTTTAAAGTTAACTATATTCAAGTCTAAAGAAACCCAACGGTAATTATAGGAATTCACTTTTTGAAGGTACGAATCGTACAGTGATATCCCCCAAAATGATTCCACAAAAAAACTTTTTCTATCCTTAAAGTTTGTAGCAAAAAGCATTCTTATTGGAATGCTCATTTGCGATTTTTTAGGGTTATAGTTTTTCCTTAAGCACAACTCTTCTAGCAACTTTGTGTATAACACATAACCGTCGGAATCGGCATAACCTACGGCGTGGGTCGGAACTCCATAGTCTAAAGTGTTGTATATGGCAGCTTGCAATAAAGTTGCGGCAAACAACACCTTTAGGCAAAAAACCAACTTTATTACTGACGCAATACACTTCATATTGTGAGACTTGTTATATTGTATAATTTTAATTTCTAAAACTTTTTATTAGCCAAATCATTAAAACTTTAGCAAATAAAGATAGAAATATTTTGTTTATCCATTCTATATGTATTACCTATTTCTGTAACATAGATATTAACTTATTTTAGAATGTCAACAATATTTTTATATTATATCATTAAAACAATAATATAATAATTTAGACATCAAATAAACACTGCTATTATAAATATATTAGCGCACATTACATATGCGCATTTTAATCAGAAAAAAGCGCGACTTTTAGATTTATACAAATAAAGTCTTTAACAGATCTAGTTTAAGACTTCGTTTAGGTGCATAGTTTTGCCGGTACTGTAGTTGTGTATTACGCTGTCTTTTGGAATTTCAAAAGCTTTGCCGATTTTTTTGCCAACCTTTACATTGTTTACGCGAACGCTGTCTTTGCGCTGCAGCCTTTTGCCAAGCTGGTATTGCTTGTCGCCGTCCAACAATGTTCCCGCAATGGTGTAATATTCAACATCTATGCTAAACGGCAAAACGGCATTGCAATTTTCAATTGGTCTATAATCTCCAAAACAAACTTTTACCGTTAAATTTTCATCGTCGGCTTTGTTGTCTTCAAATATTTTTATTTCTTTAACAAAAAAATTGTTATTGTTTTTTGCCATATCTATTTGGCAAAAATTTTTGCCTGCAACAAACGAAAGGGTTATTGTATCTGCCTGCATTTTAAGCGAAACACTTTTGTCTGCTAAGAAATCTTTGTAAAATCCCCAAAATTTTGGGATATTTACCACCTGCGGGATTTTTGCAATATAGTCTGCATAGGTAGGGATTGCAATATTCGGCGTTTCGCTTGATATGCGCCCAAGTTTGTCTGCTATGCTATATGTAAAATATTCTTTGCCATTATAGGCGGTTAAACGCCAATCGTTTTTGTTGTCGGCGTTAGCCTCGCTCAAAGAATATCTACCGTTTTTATTTAAAACCAAATTGCACGCCAATTTTTCTTTTATGTAATATATGTCTTTTTTGGGCACTTTTGTTAACGAACCTAAATATGTTGCATATTCTTCGGAATCTACATCTATAGCGTAGTCTATTTCAAAGTCTGCAAAGCTAAACACCTCTTGCTTAAGCATGGAAAACGTCTGGGCAAAAAGCTTTTCTTTATCGTAATCATTGGCGGCAAAAAGCGCATTGCAGCAAACATTTATAAAGAAAAATATAAATATTGCTTTTATGTATGCTATGGCTTTCATTTTAAAACCCTGCCGTTTTTATTTACTTATACGTTGTAATTTTGGTTTTGCGCTACAAATTGCCGCCAATTTGCCTTCGTTTTTTTATATTATTGCCAAAAAACTTTTGCGTTTACGCGCTCTTTAATTGCCTCAATAAGCGATCTTGTTCTTAAATCGAATTTCGAAAACTTTACTTTTTTGCCGTTTGCCGAAAATTCGATTTCAACGCTTTGTTCTTTTTCCAAAATTTTGTCTATATCGCTTTGCGAGAGCTTGTCGGCAAAAACACCGTTTATTTTCAAAACTTTTGCGTTGCCTTGCGGAATATCGGCATTGCCTGAATATAGATATTTGCTCCATTGGTCGTCGAAAAGCAAAATATAGGAGTTGTCTTTTTGATTTTTTATTTTAAAGCCCCATTTAAAAGCTTTGCCCTTGTAGTTATCATAATCGTAGTCTTCTACATAAGTTGGCTCTGCATAGTCTGGAGAATTTTTGTCGAACACAAAGTTTGTGCTAACGGTTATGGTTGAGTTTCCGTAGGAATAATTTAATTTTTCTATTAGCGCGCCTTGTTTTTTTATCTGCAGAACGCCGTTCGACAAATTAAAGCTTTTTTCGCCACTTGTGTTATCTGCAACATATTTAGCCGCATCTAAAACTTTCGACTTTAAAATTTCGTAGTCTAAAGCGGGCATTGTATTTGGCAAATTCGCAGCCTTTTGCCTCTTTCCTATTTCGAATAAATTTGTGGGCAATGGTTGCAAAAGCGTATCGGCATTTAAGTATGCCCCAAGCAAAAACCACAAATACACATCGGGATATGCCGCCCCCGCATTTGAACGCAATCTTACAAAAGCGTTTTTATCTTTCGCAATCCCCAAAAGCATAGTTTCGCCATTCGCCAATATGCCGTATTTTTGCGAATATATGTAGGTAACCAAATTCGGCGCTGGCTCGCTTCTCTTAATTCTAAGCTCTACGGTATTGTCTTTGCTCCAAACTAAAACTTCGGCCTCGGTTTTTTGATTGCCAACTTGCTCTGTTATTTGCGTTTTAGACATAACAATGCCCTTTGCCTTGTAGGCGGCAAAAAGCGCAGACGAAGCTTCGCCGTAGTCGACCAAGTTTAAAGTTTCCAGCAACTTAATGTTTTGCGCGTTCAAGCAAAATGCGGCACAAAAAGCCACCCATACAACAATTTTAGACAAACGTTTCATTTTATCTATTTTAGCGGTTATAAATATCCTGTATCTATAAGTACAAGATAGGTGCATTTATTTTATATGTCAATAAAATACAGCTTGTGTAAACATAGGAATTGCTTTGCCAAAACAAAATCTTATAAACAAAACTAAAGCGACTGTGTTCTATTTGTCCTTTCGGCAAGTTCCCGCAAAAAAAGCTTCTTTTGTTGAGGCGAAACAAACGTAAATTTCTGTTCGCGCCCCAAAATATCGTTTGCCAGAAAAAATCCCTTTATTTCCTTTGCGTCCAAATCTATTTTTATGCAGTCTGTAGACATTACCGGTGCTTTATATTTTAGCGGCATTTTACATTCGCAAAACGACAACATGTTTTTGTAGGGGATTTTCCCCTTTATAAAAAGCCCGCATCTAATTTCCAGCCAATTTTCGGCAAACACATACCTAATCGGGAAGAAAATCGCAAAAAGAGCCGATAGCACAAAGAAAAGTTCAAGCGCGGGCATTTGCCCCGTATCTAAATGGCTTAAATAAATTGCCAAAAATACAAAAGGCACTGCCAATATTATGTAAAACCACCAATCAATTTTGGAATTGTAAACTTTCATACCCGCATATCTATCAAAATTGGCTGCGTATGTAAATAATATTAGCTGGCACAATTTTTAAACTTTGCATAATAACAGTTTCGCTTTGCAAAGGCACAAAATACCGCATTTGTTTGCAAAAAAACAATAAAATATAGCAACGCTTGCTGCAAACCGTTTGCCAAACAAAAATACAAAAAATGGGGGCAGTGTCGGGAGAGCTGAACTTCTCGCCAAAAATGTACGAGGCTTGTGTTTGTACATTTTTCGTTGCCCAACACCACCCTTAGCTAAATACTTACATATAATTATTATAATTCAAGAACATTTTTTATATAATTTACATATTGTTAATACACTTTTATTTAATCTATTAACACAATTTGCATTTGCAATATTTTTCAAAACATTAAACACATATTAATATTTGATTTTAAACTATTTAAGCTACACATTCTAGTTTTGAACCAAAACAAATATTTTAAGTTTAACCGTTTTATTGCATAAAAATATAAATTTATC